>Ga0310786_10000478_pt1 | contig 65203 bp, 57 predicted proteins | sample AusTroGonzalo_MG_FD_203881 | JGI IMG/M metagenome (GOLD analysis project Ga0310786, IMG submission 203881) | Bovine rumen microbial communities from tropical cattle in Woodstock, Queensland, Australia - Gonzalo_03 (v2) (version 2) | ecosystem: Host-associated > Mammals > Digestive system >...
TCTCTTTGTGCTGATTGTGTCCCAGCTCGTTCACCAAATCGGTTATATTATCCGGGTCCTTCAGATACTCCTCTGTCTTTTGCTGCAAATAAATAAGGGTGTTTGCGCGATTGATGTTCTCTATGTCTGCCCTACGATCGGCTACATGCTTATATAAAAGCGGGGTAAAGGTTGCTATCATGCCCAAGACGATTATCGCCTCTAAGATCATAGAGCCCTTTTGCGGGGCCTTTTCCGAAAAAGGTTCCCCTTCTCCCCTTATGCAGTTTTCCAAATCGTAAGCTTCCATCTTCAAATCACCTTTCATCGCAAACACTCCTTATCTTCACAAAGTTTTTCTAGAAGGTTCCCGCAAAAGTCAGAAAGCTCTTTTTTAGATAAAAAAATCACCCGACTCTTACGAGCGGATGGTCATAAAACCGTACATTCGTAGACGGCTCGATCTATTAGAGCCGGAAGCTCGCGTATTCAATCGACATCCGCCCAAAATGATTGGAACGAACGCCTACGCAATGTCAGATCTCTCACTCTGACTGCGAATGATTACGGGTTTATGACACCCGAGGTAAATCTCTTTACCCGTAAAAAGGATTACATATTTGAAATGGGGTGGCAAGCTAAATATTGGGGGTAGATATGGCTAGGAAAGGCGTTCAATGCCTATCTCGCCAAGGTTTGCGTCGTAAAATATCTTGAGCTTGCCTTGCTTTAAAAGAAGCGCGTCGGCGCCGAAAATATCATAGCGCCAGCCCTCCATCGCGCGAACGTTGGGATGCTCTTCCTCGGCAATGGCAATAAGCTCTTCCGCCGAAGCGATAAGATGAGCGGCAACGCCGAACTCATGCGACTTTACGTTCAGCAAAAGGGAAAGCACGTTTACCAGCGCTTTTTTGGACTTGGAAATGCCTTTGTTCTTTGGCTTTTCAGGGCGATCTTTGGCAGAAAGATGTTGCCCTTTTTGCACTGCTTCCAACAAAGAAACAGCAAGACGGGACTTGGCAAAGCCGGGAGGCAAAAGCCGCATGTGAGAAAGCTCGGGAATGGTCAAAGGTTGGAGATTTGCTATCTCAGCCAAATGCTCGTCCTTCAAAATCCACTGGCGGGGTTTGTCCGAGTAAATGGCTTCCCTTTCGCGCCAGGCGGCAATCTCCTTTAAAACCGAAAGGCTTTTACAATTGGATGAGTGGAACTTTATCCTTTTCCATGCGGATTCCGGATCATCCTCGTAAGCGGCAGGATCGGAAAGCGCTGCCATTTCTTCGCTTACCCACGAAGTGCGTCCCTGCTCCTCTAGCATCGCAATGATTTTCGGGTAGGCGTCCCTTAGATAAGTCACGTCGTTTAATGCGTAGCCAAGCTGCTTTTCGGAAAGCGGACGAGCGGACCAATCGGTGAAGCGTTGCTCCTTATCCACCGTTACGCCCAGCACCTTCTCGCAAAGGGTGAGATAGCTTACGCTGTCGCCCATGGAGCAGACCATCGCCGCGATTTGCGTATCAAACAAAGGCTTGGGAATACTTCCCGTTAGAAGGAAGAAAATCTCAACGTCTTGGCTGCAGGCATGAAAAACTTTCATCACGCTTTCGTTTTGCAAAAGGTCAAAAAAAGGCTCGAGATTGATGCCCTTTGCTTTGGGATCAATAATACCTTCAATCCCCTCGGCAGCAACTTGAACAAGGCAGAGTTTCGGGTAAAAAGAACGCTCGCGAATAAACTCTGTATCCACGGCAATGAAAGGCTTTTCTGCCAGTTTCTGGCAAAAGGCGGACAGGTCTTCGGTGTTTTCTATAAAAATCATAGGGGCTTTAATACACTTTGTCTTGCACTCTGGCAAGAATAAAACTATATTCTCCCGTTACGAATGAACGAAAACTAACACAAACTAATACGAAAGAAGATTTATTATGCATGAATATCGCACTCATACTTGCGGAGAGCTTACAAGTAAACAGGTCGGAGAGATAGTCCGGCTTTCGGGATGGGTTCATAGGAAACGCGACCACGGAAACCTGCTTTTTATTGATTTGCGCGATCATTACGGGCTTACCCAGGTGGTGGTGGATACTTCCAGCCCCGTGTTTCCCGTGCTTGAGAAAGTGCGACTTGAAAGCGTCATAAAGGTGGACGGCAAAGTCGTAAAGCGCGATGCAGATACTGTTAATCCTAAGCTTGCCACCGGTGAGATTGAAGTCGATGCCACCGCGGTTGAAGTGCTTTCAAGCGCCGATGTACTGCCGATTCAAGTAGGCGAAGAATATGACAATCCTGAGGAAATGCGCCTTAAATACCGCTATATCGATTTAAGAAGGGAGAAACTTCATAGCAATATCGTCTTGCGTTCCAAGCTGATTAGCTACTTGAGGCAGAAGATGGGAGAGCTCGGCTTTTTGGAATATCAAACACCGATACTTACCGCTTCCAGCCCCGAGGGCGCTCGTGACTTTTTGGTGCCTTCGCGTCTGCATCCGGGCGAGTTTTACGCCCTGCCCCAAGCTCCGCAGCAGTTCAAGCAATTATTGATGGTGGCGGGATTCGACAGGTATTTCCAAATTGCTCCTTGCTTTAGAGATGAGGATAGTCGTGCCGATCGTTCTCCCGGTGAGTTCTACCAAATGGACTTTGAAATGAGCTTCGCCACGCAAGAGGAAATCTTTAAGGTGCTTGAAGAAGTGCTGTTCGGTGCTTTTGATAAGTTCGCCGTAGGAAAGAAGGTGGACGGAAAGCCGTTTAAGCGCATAACCTTTAAAGACTCTATGTTAAAATATGGGACAGACAAGCCGGATTTGCGCAACCCCTTGGTTATAAGCGATGTGACCGAGGCGTTTAAAGGCTCCTCGTTCGGAATTTTTGCAAATGCCATTGAGAAAGGTGCTGTTGTGCGCGCCGTACCTGCACCAAAGGCCGCGGATAAGCCAAGGTCTTGGTTTGACAAGCTTAATGAATGGGCACGGGCTAATGGACAAGGCGGACTTGGTTATATTGTGTTTGGTGTGGATGGTGAGGCAAAAGGTCCTATTGCTAAAAATCTTGATGCCGAACGAATCGCTGCTATCAAAAAGACTTGCGAGCTTAAAGACGGCGATGCGGTGTTCTTTGTGTGCGGGCAGGAAAATACTGCGGCAAAGTTCGCAGGCTTGGTAAGAACGAATATCGGTGAGCAACTTGGCTTGATTGATGAGAATACTTTTAAGTTCTGCTTTATTGTGGATTTCCCCATGTATGAAAAGAATGAGGAAACCGGACTTATAGAATTTTCTCATAATCCGTTCTCTATGCCGCAAGGCGGACTTAAAGCTTTAGAGGAGCAGAATCCTTTGGACATTATCGCCTATCAATATGATGTGGTGTGTAACGGAATTGAACTGTCTTCGGGTGCAATTCGTAACCACGATCCCGAGATTATGTATAAAGCCTTTGCAATTGCCGGATATGATAAGGAATTCGTCGAGTCTAAGTTCGGCGGTATGCTTACAGCGTTTAAGTTCGGCGCTCCCCCGCACGGCGGTGCAGCTCCCGGTGTTGACCGCATGGTTATGCTTCTTTGTGATGAGCCGAACATTCGTGAAGTCATATTGTTCCCGCTTAACCAGCAAGCGCAGGATTTGCTCATGCAAGCCCCTGCTCCGGTTACGCTCAAGCAACTTCGCGAGCTTCATATTGAGGTTAAGCTTCCCCCTGATTTGAAAAAGAAGCAGGAAGAAGAAGCAAAAGCTAAGAACCAAAGTCAAGCTTAAAGCCGCTGGTTAATTAGGTTAAAGAATCGCTTTTTAGGATTTCACGCAAGAGTGGAATGGTGATGGCTTTATGCTTAGCAAGCGAAAGCTTGTCTGCCGCGGCTACCAAGTCGCCAGCGCCTTTAAATGACCTTTCCATATTTTTTATGGCGTAGTCGATAGCATCCTCGCCGATTAGCAACTGACGATCAGCAAAAAGCTTTACCAGCAGCGCCTTTATAAAGGCATCATCGGGATTGCCGATTCTTACGGCAGGAATCGCTAAAAGTCGCGAGCTTAAATCCGGCAATTTTATAGCTAGATCGACGGGAGCTGTTTCGCTGGTCATGAGCAGGTGTGCACTGGTTTCCTTTGCATAATTATAAAGATGCAAAAGGGCTTCTTCATCTTTTAAGGTTTCCATATCCTCAACGACTAAATTGCCTGACTTTGCTAAAAGGCTGGGAACTTGTTCGGCGGTAAGGTCGGCGGCTGATATGAGCGGAGTCTTGCCTCCGGTTTTCTTTACAAAAACGTGAGCCAAGTGGGTCTTGCCGCAGCCATTTGCTCCGTAAATTATTATGGCATGAGAAGGCCACAAGGGGTAGCTATCCAGCATTTTCACCGCTTCAACATTACCGGAAGTGACCAGAAAGTCTTCTCTGTCTAATGTCGGGCGGTGTTCAAAGTTAAAAGGAAGTTGTTCCATCGTTTACTTCTTCGCCTTTATTTTTGCTTTTGTTAAAGCCGGCTTGGTCGAAAGGCCGATATAGAAATCACTTTGATGATATTGCTTTAAGGAAAAGCGCACCAAAACGCCGATAACCGCGGCAACCGGCACAGCTACCAAAACTCCGAGAAAACCAAAAAGATATGCGCCTGCAAGCAGGGCAAAAATTATCCAAACGGGGTGAAGGCGCGTCTTGTTGCCTACAAGGTTAGGAGTAAGGATGTAGCCTTCCAGAACTTGCCCTATGGCAAAAACCGCTACAATCCACAACAAATGCGAGAACTCGGAGAATTGCGCAGCGCCCAGCAAAATGCTGACGATAAAACCTGACCATACCCCTACATAGGGGATAAAAGATAAGGTGCCGGTTATTATACCTATGACTACACCTGTATCTAAACCCGCCAGCGTAAGCCCTATGCTGTAAAATATGGCAAGGCAGAGGCAAACCGTTGCTTGTCCGCGAATAAAGCCGGAAAGAATCGTATTTATCTCGCCTACTTGTTCATCAACGCTTTTCTTAAAGTAGGCAGGAACCATACTTTCAAAAAACGCCTTTATCCCTTTCCAATCCCTTAGGATATAGAAGCTGACGACAGGAGTAATAATTATAAGAGCCACTATGTTAAAGAAAACCACTCCGCCACTTAAAATTGTCTTGAATACAGGGATAATAAGGCCTGCCGCATCACCTATGTAAGAGAAAATAGATGATTTGATGTTAGCAGCTTGTTCCGGTGAAATTATCGCATCAAGTTTGCTAAAATGGCCTTCTGCCCATGCCCAAAGGTTGGCGGTATAAACAGGGAGCTTTTCCGCGAAAACAGCAATCTGATGTTGAATAATAGGGATAAGGACGATTAGACCTATGATTGCTACTGCTAAAAATCCCACAAGCAATAAAAGCGTAGCAATACTGCGCGATAAACCTTTGGATTCCAGTTTTTCCACAACGGGGTCAAAAAAATAGGCGAGGACTAAACTTGCAACAAAAGGAAGAAGTATGCCGCTTAAAAGTACGAATAAGCTGATTGCTACGCCGATTGAGATGAGCCAAAACAAGACCTTTTTCTTGGTGCTTATCGATTCTATCATCTTGGTCCTCCTTTGCCTAAAAGCGGATTGCTAAATGGCGTCAAGATTATAAACAGAAACTTCCGGAGTCGGTTTGTCCGAAGCGTCCGAAATGATTTTCTTGCTGCCTTTTTCGTAAAGGACCCAAATACCACCGGATCCTTCTTCCAATATCAGCTTCGCTGCTGCCATTTCGGATATAAGGCGATTTATGCCTCGACCGAAGTAAATGATTATTTGCACTTTGTCACTACGCATGGCTTGCAGTTCGTAGTGGTCAATAATGGCAATACCAGAAAGTTTCTTTTGCACCTTGAGCCAATCGGCGATGCTGTCAATTGGAACGACGGCAGTGATTGAAGAAGCCGAAGAAAACTCAACCACATTACCTTGCTTAAAATCATTTTCAAGCTTGGATATGATAGTATCGACGGCGGCTTTATATGCCTTTGCCTTGCCGACATCGGTAGAAACGGTGAATTTGAAGGGTTGGACAGTTTCGCTTCCTTCCTCGCTCAGATAAAAAGTCATATTGCCAGCAGGAGTATTTTCGCTAATCCCTGCAATATACACTTTCTCTACACCGTAGGCCTCTTTAAGAGCGGATATATTAGCTTCTCCTTTAAAGAAATTCGTGACCAAATCCTTTAAATCTCCTTCGCTTTCGGGCAAGACTATGGGGATAATCAATGAATCATCTTTATGATTGCGCCACATAATAAAGGATGGGTGGTCGGTATCAAAAGAGCTTATAGAGTTATCGTTCACGGTTGGGATTATAAGAACCGGAGCAGAAATTGCGTTTATGTAGGGAACGCCGTTTGTCTCTAAAAAGCGCTTTACCGTCTTGGATTTAAAGCTGACGGTCAATGTCCCAATATAACGGACGGATGAGGTTTTTTCTCCGCTTATGCTAATGCCATCTACCATATTGGCAAGCTCGTCAGTTGTCGGAGCGTTTAAGCCTTCGGAGTCGGTAGGCAGACTTATGCGACCAAGAACGGTGCCGTATGCCTTTTGCTCGGCATCAAGCATAGCCCGTTCTCTGGCAATTGCCGCCGAGGATGCCGTTTTGTCAACCTTAATACCGGATACGGTATAAAGAGGTTCGTCCGATCCCGTCTCAAGTGCTAAAGAATGTCCGAACGGGAAGGATGTAAAAGCCATTACAACCAAGGACACTTTTAACAAAAGACGGGAAAGAAACATCGTTTTACTCTTTTTATAATTACCCTACGATTTCGGTTTGACTGAAGAAAAAGGCAATCTCAACTGCGGCATTTTCAAGCGAGTCTGAACCATGAACGGAGTTTGCTTCTATGCTTTCCGCAAACTCGGCTCTGATAGTGCCGGCATCAGCGGCAGCGGGGTTAGTTGCGCCCATAACGCGGCGGTTTAAGGCAACGGCGTCTTGACCTTCCAATACTTGGACGACAACAGGACCAGAAGTCATTGATTCTACTAAGCTGGCGTAGAACGGACGTTCCTTATGAACTGCATAAAAAGCCTCGGCTTGAGCTTTGGTCATACGGATACGCTTGGAAGCAACAATGCGAAGGCCGCTTTCTTCAAGCTTTGATATAATTTTGCCAGTGATGTTTCTTCTGGTTGCATCGGGTTTTAAAATAGAAAGTGTTCTTTCAATAGACATTTTTTCCTCTTTAATTTGTTTGTTTTTACTAATAAAAGTTGATGTTTTTCAATCAAGCGCTTTTATATAGCCTTTTATCAAAATTAGCAATTAGAAATTATGCAAGAATCGGATACTCGCCGGAGTTAATGTTTTGATTCAAGATTGTCAGAGGGCAAAACTAGACGCGACCTTTGTTATATATTTTTGCACACATGAGCTCTTTGATGGACGGAATACCAAAAGAAGGGTTATTCGTGTCGGGCGCCTTTTTGTTTGCGGATTCTGCAACTAAAGAGGCGGCACTCTTGTCAAGTGCGGATGAAACCTCCATTAATTTGTTATCAATGGCTTTTGAGATCTGAGGCGTGATAATGCCGTCAACGCAAACTCCGCGATTTATCATGGAGTCTAGAAAATTATTGTAAGTGTTGAATTGTTTTTGAACGAAGGGAATAACTTTATTTTCATAATCGACAATGGGTTCTTCGGGATGTTCCAGTTGATGGGAATAAATCGCATTATGCATTATATCATGCACCAATTCACCTATCCTGCTGCGCCATATTTTTTCGTAGCGGAGGTTACCTCCAAAACTGTGTCTTGATATAATTTCCAACGAAAGATGTTTGATAACGGATTGTTTTAATTGAGTTGATGCAGAAATACGATCCCGACGAACGATACTGTCGCTACTAATATCAGACATTTACACTCTCCCCCTAAATGCGTTTGTCTTTAGTAATTTTCATTATCTAATTTATATAGTCAATAGTTAAAGCATTACGAGCTACAAATTTTTTCTTCAGGAGGTCAAATGAAGCCTGGACAAAGGCGAAAATGCTATACTTAATCTTCTTCAGTTCCGGGAGAGAACATCTTGTCTATACTTTGATTGTCAACATCTACCTCGTAACGGCTAGTAAAATCGTTAAGCAAGGCGTTCGCCATACGAGCAGCCAATTTGGACTGTTCGCTTGCTTTTACGGCAGCAATACCGGAAGGATTTTTTGATGTATCCGCAGGAATAATCTTAGTAACTTTTACTACAGTAAGACCTTCGGGAGATGAAACTTTTTCCTTCTCGCCAACATTAAGTGAGAATGCCTTAGACAGCACTTCGGCGGGAAGTTCTTTGCTGTCCCGTCCTTGGGCTTTAATTGATTTTAGCGAAAAGCCTGGTACTGTCTTACCCGCGATTATGCTATCAGCAATATCATTAGCTTTTGCGGACTTTTTGTCAGCGAGCCAAAGAGCAACAACTTTATCTTTCACTTCATTAAAAGGCTTTGGCTCGGGTGGAGTAATATCATCAACTCTTACCACAAAAAAGCCCGAGTCGAGTTCGGTCATAGGGCTTTCAATCCCTTTGGAAAGTCCGAAAGCAACAGAGATAAAATCAGGAGATGAAAGCAAATCGGAAACGGGTCTGCCTTTGCGGTCTTTGCCCGTAATATCCACACTTGGAACGGTCTGTATTTTTAAGCCAAACTTATCCGCTGCTTCTTCCATGGTTTTACCCGAACCGAGGAAGTCATCTATCTTATAGGATTCTTCATACACCAAATCGGCGCCTTTTTCCCTTTGCAAAGCGGTTTTAATCTCGCCTTTTACCTTGTTAAATGGAATGCGAACTTCGGGAGTAATAGCTAAAACCTTAAAAATGTGCCAACCCATTTCCGACTGAATAGGTCCTACAACGGCACCTTTTTTGGCAGCGAAAAGATCATCGGCAACTTCGGCGAGAACACTAGACTTTTCAACTTCACCAAGGTGAGTATCCTCAGCAGTTTGTCCTGCAATATCCTTAGCCACAGAGCGGAATGGCTTGCCGGAGTTCAATTCTTTCATGGCTTTGTTTGCCGTAGCTTCATCAGCGAAATTCATTTGGTCAATATCACGGACCTCCGGTGTTACATATCGACTTTGATTTTCATTATAGCGGGCAAGGATTTCATCGTCCGAAACATCTATGGCATCAAAAATCTTGCTAAAGGGCAGGGTCATGATACTTAGCAAGCGGTATTCGGGATTCATAAAAGATGTATCCTTCTCGCTGTCATAATATGCTTGAAGCTCGTCTTTTGTCGGCTTTGTGGTAATGTCAACCTTGGCGAAAGGAATGCTGGCAATTTGTAAGTTACGTTTTTCAAATTGCTTCTTGTAAGCGGATTCCGCCATAACCTTGGGAACATAAGCCAAAGCATAGGTCGGAGAAAACAGCTGATTTTCAATCATCTGAGCCTTAAACGATTGTAAGAACTCGTTCTCGCTTATACGATTCATGGAAAGGAAATACTCAAATGCCCTACGATTAAAACTACCGTCAAGGTTTTGGAACTCGGGCATATTAAGCACCTTTATCCTTACCAAGTCGTCGGGGATAGAAAGGTTTAAGTCGTGCGCGACTTGGGCCACCGTAGCTTCGGCAACTTTGGTTTTAATCAAGGTGGGCACAAGTCCGATTTTTATGGCTTCCTTTTCCGTAAAGCCTGCGCCGAAAGACTTTTTTAATCCTTCGACTTCGCGCGAAAAGGCTATGGCAAAATCTCCGGCAGATATTTTAACATCGCCGACCGATATGACCGCATCGTGCCGCTTTCTTATCTCGTCAAGTCCGCCAACGCCGAAAAACGACACAAAGCTTAAAGCCGTGATTATCATTACACCTTTAAAAAACCAAGTTTCACTTAATCTGTGAATAGTTGTAAGCATTTATTTTCCCCAGTTATAAAATCATATTTGCGGGGATAATATAGAGAAAAGCCTTTTTGAGCAAGGGCTTTATTTTGTCTTTGGCAAAAGGGTTTTGATATGCTAAAAGAGCTTGTCTGTTTATTCGTGGGGAGAAAATGATGACCAGAATACCTTTGATTGCAGGTAATTGGAAGATGAACGGCACACCCATACTTGTAAAAGATATGGTTTTGGGATTGGCTCAGAAATATGATGCTTTGCCCCAAAAACCTTTTGAAATGCTGATTTGTCCTCCTTTTACCCTGATCGGATTGGCAAGTGAATTTGCCAAAAATACCGGTATTATGATTGGTGGGCAGGATTGTTCGGCGCTTCTAAACGGAGCACACACGGGCGACATTAGCGCGCTTATGCTGAAAGAAGCGCGGGCAAAATATGTCATCCTAGGGCACTCCGAGCGTAGAACCGACCATAGCGAGACTAACACACTTGTCAAAGCAAAAGCTGAGCAGGCTTTGAACGACGGCTTAAAAGTTATCATTTGTGTTGGAGAAACAGAAACGCAGAAAGATAACGGGGAAACTTTGAAAGTGGTTGGCGAGCAGGTGCGTGAGTCGCTTCCTTTTGAAGTAAAAGCCGACGATACCGTAATTGCTTATGAGCCGGTGTGGGCGATTGGAACGGGGCGCACTCCTTCCAGCGCTGAGGTTGAAGAAGTGCACGCCTTTATCCGTGAGCAGTTGACCGAGATGATTGGGCTTGACGAAGCAAGCAGTTTGCGGATACTTTACGGCGGTTCGGTAAAGCCTTCTAATGCCGGAGAGCTTCTGCACATTCCTAATGTGGATGGGGCTTTGGTTGGTGGAGCAAGCTTGAAGTTAGATGATTTTTGGGGTATTGCCCAAGCGTATTTATAATGAATAAATAAGAAGGATTGCAATTTGAGGATTTAAAAATGGGAACTATAATTTTAGTAATTGATGTGATTTTAGCGATTGTGTTGGTGGGATTGGTGCTGGTGCAACGTTCGGACGGAGCGCTGGGCAGTATCGGGGGCAGCGCATCTTCGATGATGAGCACCAGAGCCAGAGGAAACTTTTTAACTAAATCTACCGCCGTAGTAGCGGCTTTATTTATGATTTGCTCTATCGCCCTTGCCATTATGAGCAAACCGGATACAAATACAAAGACGGTTATACTTGAAGACGGCGCTATCGGTCAGCTGCCGGCATCGCAACCCGAAGGAACGGAAGCCATACCTGCGCCCCTTGTGCCGCAGCCCACATCTGCACCTATCTCTGCCGAATAGTTAAGGGAGTGGCGCAATGGCAAGATTTATATTCGTTACGGGTGGTGTTGCATCTTCGCTTGGCAAAGGAATGGCGTCTTCGTGTCTTGGAGCACTGTTGCAGGCACAAGGGTATAAGGTTAGAAATCGTAAACTTGATCCTTATCTTAATGTTGATCCAGGAATCATAAGCCCTTATCAGCATGGCGAAGTCTATGTCACCGATGACGGAGCGGAAACTGACTTAGACTTGGGACATTACGAGCGTTTCACAGGTGTTTCTTTGCAAAAAACCGACACCACCACTTCCGGAAAAATATATGCCAATGTCATTGCAAAAGAGAAAAAGGGCTTTTACAAGGGTGGCACTATTCAGATTATTCCCAACATCACCGATGCTACAAAGGAGTTTATGACTTCCAACATAACGGATGAAGACTTTGTTATTTGCGAAATCGGTGGAACGGTTGGCGATATTGAAAGCCAATCATTCATTGAGGCGGCTCGTCAGCTTGAGAACGAGCTTGAAATCAAGCCTATGTTCATCCACCTTACCTTGATTCCTTTTATCGCTTCGGCAGGGGAGCTTAAAACAAAGCCTACTCAGCACTCGGTCAGAGATTTGCTTTCCATGGGGATTCAAGCGGATATTTTGCTTTGCCGTTCGGAAAAGGTCATATCCGAGGAAGAAAAGAAAAAAATCGCCCTTTTCTGCAATATAAAAGAGGAAAATGTCATTCAAAACCTTGACACCTCTTTTATATATGAGCTCCCCTTGCAATTGCACAAAGCGGGGCTTGATATTCAAGTTTTGAAGTTCTTTGGGCTTAAATATAAAGAAAATCCCGATCTTTCAAAATGGGAGCAAGCGGCTGAACGTTTCCATAATCCTAAGCATGAAATCAATTTGGCGGTGGTTGGCAAGTATGTGTCTATGCTGGAAACTTATAAATCCCTTTCCGAAGCCATTATGCACGCTGCTCTTGCCAATGAGGCAAAGGTTCATATCAAGTGGGTAGACTCCGAAAAAATCAGTAAAGAAGGTGCGGATAAATATCTTGCTGATGCCGATGCAATTATTGTTCCCAGCGGCTTTGGAAAGCGCGGCACAGAAGGCAAACGCGAGGCAATTACTTATGCTCGTGAGCATAAGATTCCCATGCTCGCCATAGGGCTTGGTATGCAAATGGCGCTGGTAGATATCGCGCGGAATATTCTTGGCATTGCCGACGCGGATTCAACCGAAGTTAATTCGGTTACACCGAATCCCGTTGTATCACTTTTAAAAGACTTAGTTAAAAAGGAAATTATCTTTTGCGAGCTTAAAGATGATAAAATACGTCTTGGTGCGCGAGATATCGGAGTTGATAAGAACTCAATACTTTATTCCGCTTACGGCAAAGATACCATATCCGAACGCCACAGGCACAGATATAGCTTTAATCCTGCGTATAAATCAAAGTTTCTTGAAGCGGGAATTGTCTTTTCTGCTTATTCCGAGGACGGTGAGATTTTAGAAGCAATCGAGCTGCCGAAAGAAAAGCATCCGTTCTTTGTCGGCGTACTTTATCAGCCGGAATTTAAATCTCGGGTGTTTGAACCTCACCCGTTGTTAGTTTCGCTTATAAAATCCGCCATTAGGAAATAGGAGGATAAAATGGAAGTAAAAGTTAAAAATGTCACCTTTGGAAATAAGTTGCCGTTAGCGCTTATTTGCGGTCCTTGTCAAATTGAATCGCGCGAGCATACTTTGGGCTTGGCGGAAAAGCTTAAAGTTATTACCGAGAGGCTCGGCATCGGTTTTATTTTCAAGGCTTCCTATGATAAGGCTAATCGCACCTCGGTAACCGGCAAGCGCGGAGTCGGCCTGGAAAAAGGGTTGGCAATATTGGATGAAGTGCGCAAGACTTTTGATATTCCTGTCATCACCGATGTGCATGAAGCTTGGCATTGTGAAAAAGCGGCAAAAGCCGTGGATATTTTGCAAGTCCCCGCCTTTTTATGCAGGCAGACGGACTTGGTTGTTGCAGCTGCGGGAACCGGACTTCCCGTAAATATCAAAAAAGGGCAATTCCTTGCCCCTTGGGATATGGCAAATGTCGTAGAAAAAGCAGCAAGCACCGGCAATAAAAACATCATTGTGACCGAGCGTGGAGTTACTTTCGGTTATAATAATCTTGTGTCGGATATGCGTTCGCTTGCAATTATGGGCAAGGATGGAACGCCTGTTGTGTTTGATGCTACGCACTCGGCGCAGCTTCCCGGCGGTCAAGGAACTTCAAGCGGTGGTCAGCGTGAGTTTGTGCCTTTGCTAGCAAGAGCCGCGGTAGCCGTTGGTATAGCTGGCATTTTTCTGGAAACTCACGAAAATCCCGACATGAGTCCCAGCGACGGGCCTAATATGGTTGCGCTTGGTGATTTAGAGGAGCTTTTAAAAACTCTTATGGAAATTGACGCGTTGGTAAAATCTAAGATTAAACAATTGGGAGAACTAAAATGACGGAAATAATTGATATTCACGCTAGAGAAATTCTTGATTCAAGGGGATTCCCGACAGTCGAAGTTGAAGTAGTTTTGGAATCCGGAGCCATGGGCAGAGCGGCTATTCCGTCGGGAGCTTCGACCGGAGTACATGAAGCTGTCGAACTTCGTGACGGCAATAAAAAACGCTATAAAGGCAAAGGAGTTTTGAAAGCTGTTGATAATGTCAATACCACGCTTTATGACGAGATTTGCGGACTTGATGCCGAGGAACAGATAGAGATTGACTCTGCCATGATTAGACTGGACGGAACGGCGAACAAGGGTAAGCTTGGCGCAAATGCCATACTCGGGGTGTCTTTGGCAGTGGCTAAGGCAGCCGCGGATGATGAGGCAGTGCCTCTTTATCGCTATATCGGCGGAGTGATGGCTCACATTCTGCCTGTGCCTATGATGAATATTTTAAATGGCGGCAAGCATGCGGATAATCCTATTGATATTCAAGAGTTTATGATTGTGCCTTACGGGATGAAGACCGTTGCCGAAGCTATCCGCGCAGGATCAGAGATTTTTCACACTCTTAAGAAACTTCTAAAAGAAGCAGGACTTAACACTAATGTCGGTGATGAAGGCGGTTTTGCCCCCAATGTCAGAAGTGCCGAAGAAGCTATCGGTTTTATTGTAAAGGCTATTGAAGAAGCAGGATATAAGCCCGGCAAAGAAGTGGGTATTGCTCTTGATGCGGCTTCCAGCGAGTTTTATGAAAACGGCAAGTATGAAATGGTGGGCGAAGGCAAGTCCTTCACCTCTGCAGGAATTGTCGATTATTATGCGGAGCTTTGCGAAAAGTTCCCCATCGTATCAATTGAAGACGGACTTGCCGAGGATGATTGGGAAGGTTGGAAGCTTATGACCGAAAAGCTCGGAGATAAAATCCAGCTGGTCGGCGATGACTTGTTTGTTACCAACACAAAGCGGCTTGCTGAAGGAATTAAAAAAGGCGTTGCTAATTCTATTTTGATTAAAGTCAATCAGATAGGCACTTTGTCCGAAACTTTGAACGCTATTGATATGGCGCACAGAGCCGGATACACCGCAATTATTTCTCATCGTTCGGGTGAAACCGAGGATACTACCATTGCGGATATTGCGGTTGCTTCGGGATGCGGACAGATTAAGACCGGCTCGCTTTCTCGTTCCGATAGGATTGCAAAGTATAATCAGCTTATTAGAATTGAGGAAGAGCTTGGCGAAACAGCCACCTTTGCGGGCAAAAGCGCTTTTAAGAATATAAGATTCTAAGCAAAACAGGTAATAAAAAGACCTCTCCTTTTCGGGAAGAAAATGAGAGGTCTTTTATGTTCTAATGTTAAAGACGATTAGGTGCTTTTACATCTCATGTTGTTTGCAGCGCATCATCTGACGCTTTGCTTGATCCGCTTTCTTCCTTTCGGGACGTCTCTTACCGTCAGACTTCCTAGTAGGATCTTCTTCCTTGACCGGTATATGAAACTGTACACCACCAAAATGTTTGCCAGTTACGGTCTTAGGATATACTCCGCTTAGTTTCTGCCCAGCCGTAAGCTCAATCATGTCGTACTCTGAAAGAACTTGCATATCTTCTGCGTAAACATTTAATCTATTATCCATTCCGTAAACTGTCATTTTTCAATCTCCTTTAAGTTACTTTTCTACTACCAACTCCATGTTGGTTCTTATATGAGAACACATTTTTTATCTTTTGTCAACACTTTCGACTTATTTTTTTATCATTATCTTTCTTGACGCCCGTATGGGCTTTGTGCAAAACTTGCGGCACTTTGATTTTGCTCGTTTTTTAAGGAGAGTTTTTATGGACAACGAAAAGGTGCTGGTTTTGGACTTCGGCGGACAATATAACCAGCTTATCGCGCGCAGAGTGCGTGAGTGTAATGTTTATTGTGAAGTTAAGCCTTTCACAAAAGCAAAAGAATCCTTAGCAGCGGAAAAGTATAAAGCAATAATTTTAACCGGTGGTCCTGCCAGCGTATATGAGGAAGGTTCGCCACGGTGTGACAAATCCATATTTGAAGCGGGTATTCCCGTGCTGGGAATCTGTTACGGTGCTCAACTTATGGCTTATGTTTTGGGTGGCAAGGTAGAAAAGGCGGCAAAGCGGGAATACGGCAATGCCGCTCTTTCTTTAACGGACTCGCTTTTGTTTGATGATGTTGCCAAGAAAACCACCTGCTGGATGAGCCATACCGACTATATCAAAGAATTACCCGAAGGGTTTAAGGTTGTAGCAACTACCGACTCCTGCCCTTGTGCCGCTATGGAAAATGCGCAAGCTGGGCTTTATGCGGTGCAATTTCACCCCGAGGTTGTAAATACTCCCGAGGGCACGAAGATAATCCGCAATTTCCTTTATAATGTCGCAAAAGTTAAAGGCGATTGGAAAATGGCGGACTTTGCTCAAAATATGATTGCCACGATAAAGGATAAAGTCGGCGAGGATAAGGCTTTGTGTGCACTTTCGGGTGGGGTGGATTCTTCGGTTGCTGCCGTTTTGATGCATAAAGCTATCGGCAAGCAACTTACCTGTATATTTGTCGACCACGGGTTGCTTCGTAAAGATGAGCGGCAGCAGGTTGAGGAAGTGTTTAAGAACACCTTTGATATGAACCTGATTGTGGTTGATGCCAAAGAGCGCTTCCTTGCAAAGCTTGCTGGTGTTATCGACCCCGAGCAAAAGCGCAAGATTATCGGGGAGGAGTTTATTCGCGTATTTGAGGATGAAGCAAAGAAGCTTGGCGAGGTTAAATACCTTGTCCAAGGAACTATATACCCCGATGTGATTGAAAGCGGGTTGGGAGATTCCGCAAAAATTAAATCTCATCACAATGTCGGAGGGCTTCCAAAAGATGTATCTTTTTCGCAAATCATTGAACCTCTGCGCGATTTGTTCAAGGATGAAGTGCGTAAAGTCGGGCTAGAGCTTGGTATTCCTGCTTCTTTGGTATGGCGGCAGCCCTTCCCCGGGCCTGGGCTTGGCGTTCGGATTATCGGCGACATTACTGCCGAGAAGGTTGCTATACTGCAAGAAGCCGATGCTATTTTCCGCGAGGAAATTGCCGCCGCCGGCTTGGATAGGGACATTAACCAATACTTCGCCGTGCTTACCAATATGAAAAGTGTAGGTGTTATGGGAGACGGACGCACCTATGATTACACTATCGGACTTAGAGCCGTAGAGACTACCGATTTTATGACGGCAGACTTTTCTCGTATTCCGTTTGACATTTTGGCAAAAGTGTCTAACCGTATCGTTAACGAAGTTAAATCGGTAAATCGTATTGTTTATGATATTACAAGCAAACCTCCCGCCACGATTGAGTGGGAATGAAAGGAGAGAGAAATGCAGAAGGAAGATCCTAAAGAAAACCTTGGTATGGATTTGGTTAGGGTTACCGAAGCCGCTGCGTTAGCGTCCGCACGCTGGCTTGGTAAAGGTGATAAAATCGGCGGCGATGGAGCTGCCACTAACGCCATGCGAAGAAGTTTTAACAATGTCCCGATGAAGGGCAAAATCATCATAGGTGAAGGCGAGAAGGATGAAGCCCCTATGCTTTATATCGGCGAAGAAGTCGGCACGGGTTACGGCGAGGAAGTTGATATCGCAGTTGATCCTATTGACGGGACTACTCTGCTTGCCAACGGTATGCCTAACGCCATTGCGGTTATAGGTGCTGCCCCCGGTGGGTCAATGTATATTCCCGGGCATAGCTACTATATGCAAAAGCTGGTTGTTCCCGAGGGAGTCGTTGGGCTGGAGCTTGATGCTCCCATGAGCGATATTTTGGCAAAAGTGGCAAAGGCGCAAAGCAAAAAGATTGAGGATTTGGTCGTATTCCTGCTTAATCGCCCCAGAAATCAGGCCTTCATAGATGAAATACGCAGGCTCGGTGCACGCATTCAGCTTCATGAACATGGTGATATTATGGGGGCTTTAATGGCTGTTTCTCCCGAGTCCGAAGTGGATATTATGATGGGAACAGGCGGATCGCCCGAGGGTGTTATAGCCGCTTGTGCCGTAAAAGGTTTCGGCGGGCAAATGCTGGCAAGGCTTAATCCGCAATCGGACAAGGAAAGAACATGGCTCTTGGATAACGGAGCTGATCTTAAAGAGATTATGACCGCTGATGACTTGGTGAAAAGCGATGACACTTATTTTGCTGCCACGGGTATATCCGGTGGACTTTTCCTTGGCGGAGTCGAGTATAGCGAAAGGGGCTTGGCAAAAACACGCTCGCTCATAGTCCGTTCCAAAACCAGAACAGTGCGCTATATGGAAGCTCACCACGACTTAAAGCAATTGATGAAATTCAGCTCAATTGAGTATTAATCGGCGAGCAGTGGCTTATTGCCTTTTCTAGAAAAGACTTGTTGTCTGGCATTCAAGTTTGGATTGGATTTGCTTACCGTCTTTCATTGTGTGGTGGCAGTAAAGGTTTTCTATGTCCTTTACGTAGCTGATGTTGCCATTTGCATCTTTATTCATTATGGCAATTGCGCAGCTGTTACCGCATCCGATACCGTAAGGATAGAGTAAAAGCAGGAATTCGCCATCTTTCTTTCCTTTGGCATAATAAGGATAGCCGACGGGTTTATACCCCGGGACTTCCTTTTTATATGCGGAAATAACCGTATCCATCGCGTTTAAACGCTCTTCCGAGGAAAGGCCAACGCTGTCAATATCCGGAGAGTCTAGCCCGTAAAGGGTGTAAGTATCGCCCGAACAAAGCGGAGTTAATCCAATCAAGGAAAGTAAAGTTACGGCTATGGTGATATTCTTGGGATTTATTACGCTTTGGTTTGACATATTGACTCCTTCCTAGGAAATATTGTATATACTTACTCCCAAAATATGGAGGAGACAAATAAAAAATGACTATGAATATTAGTGAGGAGGGTCTTAAGCGCCTTCAAAAGGCTATGGATGTTGATGCTTACGCACCGGCGAAAAAAGCTTTTGGTGAATTGAAAAAGGGCAATGAACTCTTTGTTAAAAATCGCGGTGAATACTACAGCGATGTTAAGAGTTCTTCTTCGGAAGAAGTTTCAGAACTTTACCAATTTTCAAAGGAACTTAATCCCGAACTGGATGAAATTGAGCATCATCAAACACCGTCAAAAGCAGTTCTTGCTTGTTCGGATTCCAGAGTAAATATGGAGATTATCTTTTCTCATATTAGCTTTAATGCGATATTTGTAGTCAAGAACGCCGGCAATATCCTTACCAAAGAAGCCGAAGAAAGTATGACTGTCCCCGTTTCTCACGGCACGCCGTTGATAGTAATTTGCGGACATTATAAGTGCGGAGCGATGAACGCTTGCGCCACCCAAAGAAAAACTCAGCAAATGAACGAAGCCATGCCGGCGACCGTCGCCGCCTTAGAAGCCGTAGCTCCAAAAGGAATTACGGACGCAGACAAAATCGCTGAGTATAATGTCGCAAATGTAGTTTACAGACTTGCAAATTCTACCAATCCCGTTCTTTCAAAAGCCTTAAACGAAGGTAAAGTGAAGATTGTCCCTATGATGTATGACATAGACTCCGGTAAGGTGGTTGCTATACGTGATGTGCAGATCAGAAAAATGCTTTCGGATAATTCCCACGAATAAGCTTGACTTTAATGGAAAATTAATTATTATCCGTTCTACTGTTGCTTGGTTTGTCCTTGTGATGACCGTGTGATGGATTTGGTTTTCTTTTTAGGAGATATTAATATGAACTATAAAACATTACTTCTTGCTGGTGTTGCCACATGCTTCGCTTTTTCGGCAAGTGCTGGTGGAATCAGCCCCTATGTTGGTGCCAAGTTTGGTGCTGCTTTGCAAAAAGCTGACTTTAAAGGTGAATACGGTAAAAAGTTTGATGAAACCAAGATGTTCGGCAGCGCTGCCGCGGGTCTTGCTTTCAAGCTTTCTGCCGGTGCGATCAGAACCGAATTGGAATATACTTATCGTCAAGAAATTGAAGGCAAGTATGCTGCTGATGGCAAAGCTAAGGAAAAGACACAGTCTTTGTTCTTGAATGTTTATTACGATCTTCCCGTTAAATGGGTTGTTGTTCCCTATGTCGGAGCAGGTATCGGATATTCGAAGGCTCAACTTAAAGACGTAGACGAGAACGCTTGGGGTAAGAGCAAGAAAATCGTTGGCTGGAATGTCGGCGCCGGTTTGGCTTACAACATCACTAAGAACTTCGCTATTGATGCCGGATACCGTTATGTTGATATCGGTAAATGGAAAAACGAAGGTGTTAGGGCTGACCTTACCAACCATGAATTCTATGCCGGTATTAGATACACTTTCTAATTCCTTAGTGTAAAGATTTGTAAGACGCCGCCCTTGATTTTATGGGGCGGCGCTTTTCTATCTTTATTTTTTTGTTTTTGATTCACCTTTTATAAACCTTTGCTACCTTATATTGTGGTTATTGGCTTTTTTGGTATAGGAGATTGCTATATATGGTAAAAGCTGAAGGCAGGTGCGAATGAGCAAAGGTTATATCGAGTTCATAAGCGGTGAGGCGTTTTCGGGTAAAACTTCTTTAATGCTTAAAAAGATTGCGGTTGCAGGTGGGAAAAGTTTGGTCATAACTCCCGCCTTTTTTGATGCCAAAAATCCTTATTTGATGGGGCAAATACAAAGCCACGACGGTGAAAGCCATCCAGCTGTTGCGGCAGAAAGTGCCGAGGATTTAGATGTGTTCGCTTATGGAGCGTATGACTTTTTGTTTGTGGATGATGTACATCTGTTTCAAAAGGATATATCCGCTTTTATCTTTGGTATGGCAGAAGCGGGAACAAGCGTAATTGTCGCAGGCAAAAGATTTGATGCCTTCGGTAATTGGTATGCCAAATCCTTTTTGATAGCGAAGCGAGCAAGCACCCTTATAAATCTTGGCGATGGTGCTTTCTCAGGGCTTGATATTGCTTAACGACACACTTTATCTTGGTTTGATTTCAACATAGTTGCGGTCGGCAAGCCCGATGGGAACGGCGCGACCGCTTGGGGATATCCTTAGAACAAGGTAACGAGCGCGTTTATAAGCATCAAAAGCCGTGCCGGTGTTGATAATGCCTTTATTAACGGGAGCTTTTTCAAGTATTGATGCCGGCAAGGGAATATATCTTGTGCCAAAAAACACTTTGGGCTTTTTTGTGGCGTAAAAACCGGCGGGGCGATATGCTGAGTAATCCAGCAAATGTTCACCAAAAGCTAAATTATCGGCATTTTTCCCTTCCAGCGTTCTTACGAAGGAAATTACGCCGAAGCTGTTGATATATACGACTATCGTCCCTGATGTATCTAATTTTTGCTTGCCGGGAATTATATCTTTAAAGTTTAAAAGAAGTCCTTTGTTGGTCAAAGTTACGGGGTTTTCCTTTACCAGGGGGACAAAAACAGTTTTACCAGAAGTCAAGGTCTGCCCGCGCATGTAAATCGTACCATAGCTTATGGCAATGATTAAAACCAACATCATCCAGTATATGAACTTAGTCTTATTCATTTCTGGACTCGACGCTCTTTTTCAAAATAAACATTATTAGCAAAATGACTATGCCGGAGATAAGCAAAATAGCTGATTTCTCCTCGGTAGGAAGGTTAAGGTTAAGGTAGAAAACCGCCGTAAACAAAAGCCCTATACCGATGCCTGCGGACATAACCAAACGGCTTTTCAAAATATAGGCAATAAAAATGATAAGGAACGATGCCGCAATGCCTGATGATGTAAACAGGCTAAAAAGCAAAATCGGCAAAAAGATTATAAGCACAAACTTCCTGCCTAAACCGGAAAGTGCCGGAAGCGACAGGTATATAAGTAAGGCATAAAAAGCCATATAAACTATTCGAGATATCGTATCCGAGAACTCAAACAAATCACCGCTTTGTTCAAAAGCATTGTAAAGAGCAATGATTAGCGGGCATAAAAGGAAAACCATTCCGAGAGGTCGCAAATCCAGCCCTTTCATCGGATAGAAAAGTGCACCGATGGCAACCGGCAATGTCAGAACTATCATTATCGGTTCAAGATAGTTTGAAGTGTTCGAAGCAACCAAGAAAGTTAAAATCGTGCAAAAAATCGCGGCAGAGCCGATTTGATGAGCAGCGTCGGTGAATAATTTTGCCATTAAAACCAGCAAAACCAATGCTGCTACGGTTGCCCAAAAGAAAGAATAACCCTCCCCCGCTATTGCCATAACAATAAGGTATTCCGAACCGAGGGCGGTGGATATTGCAAGCATCCTCGGGAAAATGCCCTTAAAGCTGATGAATATCAAGTAAGCTGCGGCAATCCCTCCTGCCCCTATGAGCGATGATAGGGTGAGTGTGAAGCGATTTTCTTCTTCGGAAGAAAAGTTAGTGCCGATGAAAGCAAGAACACCATCACCTAAGGCAAGCGCCGCTAGCCAGCAACCTATGGAAAACAGTATAAACGAGGGCCACGATGATACAAATCCCGAGGTAAGGAAACTTTGCAAATAATCTTGCTTGGTAGCGGTTTTCGTTACCTTGATATCAAGTTGGTCAAGAAGTGTCTTGACGCTAAGGCATTTTTTTTGGGTAGGTGATTTTGTCATTTTGCACCTGCCTTTTTAAAAGTTTCCTTTAACTTTCTGATTATCCAAGATGAAAAGCCGAGTATCGCAATGATTGCTATAAAAACCATATACCAATCGTCGTGCGAGCCCAGATACTTATTTATGCAGACAGCGGTAAGGACAAAGCAAATTTCAAATATGATTACGGTGAGGGCATATAAATCAGGGAAAATGCGAAAATAGAAAACCAGCGCCAAAATCGTGATGAGCAGAAAAATGATGCTGCTATCGGTAGGGCTTGCACCCTTTATACCTATGATGTAGCCGATTATGGGAAATACCGCCAACGACATACTGATGAGCAGCGGGATCAAGCGGCTAAGCGGTTTATCCAACCATGCAATTTTTTTTATGGCTACCAGCCCTTCCCTTACACCCAAGATTAAACCGCTGGCTACCGCCATTATGCTAAAAAAATCCGTCCAAGGAACAATGCCTGTCGGCATACCCGTTTCTAAACCCCACATAAATGCAGTGGCAAAAGCGATACCAAACCATACAAACCATAAAAGCAGACTTTTGGCAAGGATTGTCCAAGGCAGTACCAACAAAGCCCAAAGAAGCATTGTTTGCCATATGGTTTTGCCAAGGTCATAGTCATCTTTTGCTAAAAAAAGCAGCACTCCCGTGAAAACTATCGCTAAGCACAAAGAGCCTATTTTGAAGAAGGAAGGTTCTTTTTTCTTACTCGCCAGATACAAAGAGATTATCAAAAATGAGGCAGCGGTTGAAACTTTAAAAATGTAGGGTATATCTTGCCAAACCGCGGATAAAAATGAGCAAAGCCCTGCGGCTATGTAAACAAATCCAGCCAGTGCCAAAAATAAAAAGCCGTAACGCTTTAAGAAAGAGTTGCCTTCGGAAAGGTTAAGAGCTCTTACAAACTTGTTTGACGGGATAATCCCCGCCCAAACCAACTTTCTTACCAAGGGCGGTGTCACCGGACTTTTCATCAAGTCTTCAAGGTCTTGTTTGTTATTTGCGCGCATAAAAATTATTTTTCCTTTAACCAACCGTTAAACTTATGCTAAATGTATTATATGAAGACTGGGTTTTGCAAGTTTTTGTTTGCTTACTTAATGCTTTTTTGCTTTACAAGCATAAGCGTGGGGAGTGCTTTAGAACTTCCTTTTGACTATGACAGACGGAAAGCTAAAGAAAAATGGGGATTGGAAACAGTTGCTTTCTTTGTCGATGAGCCCTCAAAAAAGCGTGTAACAGCTTTGTTAATTGATAAGGATACTGTCCTTGGAATTGACTTCGTTACTTATCTTGTGAGTGATAAAATCGGGCATTGGCGAGGATGTGATCCTTTTATAATCAGTGCAGTTACAAATGCAGATGATGCCTTGGATAACGCCGAGTCACGGGCTAATCTTATCGCTTCGGCAAGCGAGTATGCTGATATGTTATGCCCTAATGCCGAGCAGATGCGTTTTTATGCCTCTTCAAGTATAAACTTTGCGGAAGGAGGCGCTTTCTTTTCGGCGATAGTGAATAAAAATAAGGATGGGAAATGGTTTTCCGAAGTTGAAATATCGGATAAAAGTGCGATTGAAGGGTTTTTACCTGCTAACGCTGCCACTTCTCCTTCCGAGGAAGATACAGCTTTGGCTGTGAATGCTCCTTTTTCGGTAAAAGTAGCTTTTGCTCATGGCAAGTCTGATTTAGATAATTTGGCAATTAAGTCAAAAGTTGCACAATTGTTGGGACATCCTGTCGAAGCAACTGCCATTGTCCGCATAAAACAAGTGGCCGAAAATGATGCATGGGCGGATTGGCCTTTCCCCATTGCCATTGATCATACCAAAGGGAAAATAACAAAGACGGGCTGGTTTCTTGTGTCAGGGGCACTGTCTCCTTTTCCTTCCAAAGAAAAGGTTCGTATGGGGATAAATGCGGATGCAATTGCCGCGATGATGTATCTTACCAATGCAACATCCTGCCTTGATGAGAAATGCCATAACCTTGGCAGAAAATATATTAAAGAGGCAGGCAAATGACCGTTACGCGTAAAAGATTTATGGTGTTTTCCTTGATTATTACTTTCCTTGCGTTTGTAATAGGTGTCGGGCTTTATTCAGAGTTTTATTTTAATAAAAACTGGATTGAAGTAAGAAGCATTCTTGCGTCCTATAATCTTACAAAGCTTGCCGATGCTCTTCCAATACGTTCTATTGACAAGATAAAAATCAATACTTGGAAAGGCGAAACTACCGTAGAAATCAGCAAGCTTGATTTAAGATTAGAAAGGCTGGTGGATAGGGAAAATCTGGAAAATAATATGAGCGAATATCGAGCCTTTGTGGACGCGCTTACTTATCCGGCAGAAAGCCTTATAATTGCTGGTTGTGAAAATCCCGTTATAAATGTGGCGGCAAAGATAGCGCATATAACCAATCTTAATGAAAAGATTGTTAATATAGATGCCTCGGACGCTTGTATCGGGAATATCAAAGCGGACATTTATGTGGTTAACTTTGATGAGAATACGTTAAAAGAAGTGCAAGAGCTTCTGGATGAAGGTGATTTCAGCGGGGCTTTTTCCAAAATCTATGTTAAAAACATTACGCTTAACTATACTCCTGCTGCTTTGTTTGAAAATTACAAAAGAATAATGAAAATGGCACAAAGCAGTGTCAAAGGGAATTACGAGCAGAATGTTAATGATGCTGTGGATATGTATAAGCAACAAATGTGGAAAAGAGATGTCGTGAACTATATGGTGACACGAAATGCGGCAAAATTATATGACTTTATGCTTAGTGGCGGAGAACTGAAGTTCAATATGTTTTTTGCTAACCCTATCCCAATGACAATGATTTGGGATTATATCGCCACAGCAGAAATAATGGATAAAGACATTTTAACTGGCAAGTAAGCGAAAATTTAAGTGTTGTAATTCAGAAAGATAAAAAGGGCGATATTCTTTTGAACATCGCCCTTCTTCATTGGTTTTTAAGTTAGCTTAAACTACTTTGCAGCCTTATCCTCAGCATCGGCAGCGGGAGCAGCGTCCTCAGCGGGTTCGCTTTCTACAACTACCTCTTCTTCAACTACGACTTCATCGGGTTCGGCATCCTTTCCCGAAGTAAGGTCAATATACTGATTCTTGTAAGCTGCGGGTTTTACCTCAACCCTGGCTTCCTTTTTAGCTTCCGCGATAACCTCAGGGAATGCCTGCTCGGAAATACGCATCTTCAGCATATCCTTTATCCTATCCAAAGGAACAGGTTCAGACATACGGCGGTCGGTTACCTTTATAACGTGCCAGCCGAACATCGTCTTGATAGGCTTTTTGGAATAAGATCCGACATCCATTGCAAAGGCGGCATTAGCAAATTCAGGAACCATTGCGGATTTCTTAAAGTAACCCAATTGTCCGCCGTTTTTACCATTGCTGTCCGAGCTGTATTCAGCGGCGAGCTTGGCAAAATCTTGCCCCTTGTTCAGCTTTCTGATTACTTCCTTCGCTTTGGCTTCCGAGCTCACTAAAATGTGGCTTGCCTCAATTTCCTCTTCGGGAGGGTTAGCTGCAACATACTCGTCATAAAGTTTCTTTATCGCCTCATCGGTGGCTTTTTTATCCAATTCGGTTTTGATGAAGACAGCGCGAAGGATTTGATCCTTTGCTTCTTTCATACCCTTGACATACTCGGGACTTTTTTCCAACCCTGCCTTTTTAGCGGCAACAGTGATGGCCTTAAAGTCTATCATATTGTTGAGAATATCCTTGTAAACCATTTCAAGGGGGACATTCTTCAGCTGATGATTTGATTTATAAAAATCCATAACATCGGAAAGATAAATGTCCTCACCGCCGATAGTGGCAACAACCACATCATCTGCAGGTCTTGTTTCGGTCACAAACTCATATTTTTCATTTAAAGCATAGCCACCTGCCGCAATCAAAAACAGTATGACTATAATGGCAAAGATTCCCTTACCTTTAGAGCAACAACACATATTAAAACCCCTTTTCATAAGTTAAAAACATATTATTTATAGGACACTGCCTAATATAAGTCCATATATAACATTTGCTACTTCTTCGCAAATAAAAAGATGTTAATGTTGACATAGTTGGATTAGAACACTATCTAGTATGGGTTCATATTCATAACATCAAAAGGATGATTAAAAAGGGGTATAAATGCTAGGTTCGTTTGTTAAAGGTATATTCGGCTCAGTCAACGACAGGTATGTTAAAAGTCTTAGAAAAATTGTCGATGAGATAAACGCTAAAGAGCCGGAGTTGGAAAAACTTTCCGATGAAGAATTGAAGGCTAAAACTCCCTTATTTAAAGAGCGGTTGGCAAACGGTGAAACTTTAGATGATATTCTGCCCGAAGCCTTTGCCGTTGTGCGAGAGGCATCAAAGCGCACCCTTGGGCTGCGTCCTTTTGATGTGCAGCTTATCGGCGGAATTGTGCTGCATCGTGGTCGTATATCCGAGATGAAAACGGGTGAAGGCAAGACGCTTGTTGCCACTATGCCCGTTTATCTTAATGCGCTTACGGGCAAGGGCGTGCATGTGGTTACCGTCAACGATTATTTGGCAAAGCGCGATTCCGAATGGATGGGTGTGATATACAAGTTTTTAGGGCTTTCGGTCGGCTGCATTGTCCATGAGCTTAACGAGGAGCAACGGCGCGAGGCATATAACTGTGATGTTACCTATGGCACGAACAACGAGCTGGGTTTTGACTACCTGCGCGATAATATGAAGTTTTCGCTTGAAGAAATGGTACAGCGTCCCTTTAACTATGCGATTGTGGACGAGGTGGACTCCATATTGATAGATGAGGCGCGCACTCCGCTTATTATTTCCGGTGCGGCAGAGGATTCTTCGGAAAGGTATGTGAAGGTTGATGCGCTTATTCCCAAGCTTAACGATGACGACTTTGAAAAGGACGAAAAGCAAAAGACGGTTACCTTCACCGACAAGGGCTCGGAGCATATTGAAAAGTTGCTTACCGAAGCGGGGCTTATGGAAGGCGGATCTCTGTACGAAGTCGCCAACATTGCCCTTGTTCACCATGTAGATCAGGCTTTGCGGGCGCACAAGATGTTCACACGCGATGTTGATTACATTGTCAAGGACGGCAAGGTTGTCATTATTGACGAGTTCACGGGACGTATGATGGAAGGAAGGCGTTATGCTGACGGCTTGCACCAAGCGATTGAGGCAAAGGAGCATGTAGCCATTCAGTCCGAAAATCAGACCCTCGCTTCTATTACTTTCCAGAACTACTTCAGGCTGTATCCTAAACTTGCGGGCATGACAGGCACGGCTATGACCGAGGCGGACGAGTTTTCGTCCATTTATGGCTTGGAAGTAGTAGAAATTCCCACTAACGTGCCTTGCAACCGCCATGACGAGGAAGACGAGGTTTACCGCACTGCTAAAGAAAAATACCAAGCCATAATCAAGTTGATAGAGGAATGCCAAAAGCGGGGACAGCCTGTCTTGCTCGGCACAACTTCAATTGAAAAGTCTGAGCATATTGCCGAGCTTTTGCGTGCAAGCACAAAAATTAAGTTTGAAGTTCTTAATGCTCGCCACCACGAGCGCGAAGCGGCTATTATCGCGCAAGCGGGCGTGCCGGGGGCTGTAACCATTGCCACCAATATGGCGGGACGCGGCACGGATATTCAGCTGGGCGGTAATGTTGATATGCGCGTCAAGGTCGAACTTGCCGATATGCCCGAAGGCAAAGAGCGCGATGCCGCTATACAAAAAATCAAGGAAGAAGTCGAGTCGGGCAAGCAAAAAGCAATAGCTGCCGGCGGGCTTTACGTCATCGGCACCGAGCGGCACGAAAGCCGCCGCATTGATAACCAGCTGCGAGGGCGTTCGGGACGACAAGGCGACCCTGGCAACTCAAAGTTCTTCCTTTCTTTGGAAGATGACTTAATGCGCGTTTTCGGCACGGTTCGTATGGATTCCCTCATGCGCACCTTTGGCTTTAAGGAAGGCGAAGCGATTATTCACCCTTGGATTACCAAGGCAATGAAAAAGGCTCAGGAGAAGGTCGAAGGCTACAACTTTGACATTCGCAAAAACCTTTTGAAATATGACGATGTGATGAACGACCAGCGCAAAGTTATCTATGAACAGCGGCGTGACATTATGAAATCTAAAGACATTGCCGATACCATTTCGGATATGCGCATTGATGTAATAACGGATATGGTCAATTCTTATATCCCTTCGCAATCCTCGCCCGAAGAATGGGACATCAAAAGCTTTGACACGGCGATGAAAACCGTCTTTGGCATAGAATTGCCGCTTACCGATTGGCAGGCCGAAGATGGCGTGGATGCCGAAGAAGTCCTTAACCGCACGCTTACCGCCGTTGAAGTAAAGATGCATGACAAGGAGCAATCTGTCGGCGAAGAAGTTATGCGTACGGTAGAGAAAAGCATTTTGCTGCAGGTCATGGATCAGGTATGGAAAGAGCATTTGCAGTTCCTTGACTATATGAGGTATTCGATATTTATGCGGGCTTATGGGCAGCGAGATCCTTTGAATGAATATAAGAAGGAAGCCTTTAATATGTTCAAAGAGATGCTGGACAAGGTACGCGAGCGGACGGTTATGATACTTGCGCGCGTACAAATAAAGAATATGGACGAGGTAGAGCAGCTTAGTCCCAAAAAGCCTTCTTTTGATTCTATGCAGACGAACCGAGCGGATGCTGTGCCTGATGACGGAAAGATACACCTTACCGACGGGGGAAAGATTCAACGCAATGCCCCCTGCCCTTGCGGTAGCGGTAAGAAATACAAACACTGCTGCGGAAAGATAAGTTAAGGGTTTACGGGTTAAGATTGGGGCTTTAAGCCTTAACTTCACCTATGGTGATATCATGGGCAGGGGCTGGAGGAAGTTGGCCCGCAGTAATAAACGGTAGCGGAAGCACCGTTTTGCCCATTAGCACCATTGGAAGCGACACATGAATAGCCGCTCTCGCAATATCCTGCTCCAGCGCCTGTTCCACTACCACTTGCCGTGCATTTGCCGTTACAGGAAACGCCGCTACTTCCTGCAGCACCGGTCCAATTAGCTCCGCTACTTCTCCATCCACTTCCACCTGAAAAACCTCCTCCTCCAACCCTATCAGCTCCAGCGCCACCTGCAGCCAGCACCGGAGCAGAACCGCCTGCCCAGAAAGCTATACCTGCTCCCCCTCGCCAACTATAGTCATCCAAATTCACGTTTCTTTCCCACCAACCGCCACCGCTAATTGTTTTTACGGTTAAAGTTACGCCTTTGGAAAGTACTTTTGTGGCGGTTAAAACACCGCCAGCTCCGTAATAGTTTGTTCCTCTCGAACCTCTATATATGGCATAATCACAAGATGCCACACCTCCGCGTAAAATAATCTTATATTTTCCCGCTGCCACAGTTTTGTAGCTTCCAGTTCCGGATAGCACCGTAGTTCCGGCTCTGACGGTATCGCAAACATTTATATTGCAATAACGAGCGGCAGAGGGACAATCACTATCAGAGAGGCAAGACTTCGTCGCCGCGCAGAAACCTTTGTCGCAGAACGGAGTTGCACTTGAGCAAGCGGCATCAACGGTGCAGGATTTCTTTGCCTCGCAAAAGCCGTTGTTACAGTATGGAGTTGAGCCGGAGCAATCGGTGTCCTTGGCACAAGTTCCGGGGCAGGAAGATTGTGCCGTACCGCAATAAGTAATGGAAGCATAACCTCCCGCACGACTGCCGTAAACGGCAGCAGACCAATTTTGCGCAGAAGCCGTGGCATTACCTCCCGGAATAACCGTGCAGGCATATCCGCCTTCGCAGTGTCCCGTTCCTCCCCAGCTGTCGGGAGTTGATAATCTTGCACCACCGCTGGCTATATCACAATTAGCTGAGCCGTTACAATTAGTTATATTATCTCCCAACTCGCCATTCCAACTATACCCTTGGACTTCACTTCCGTATCCGCCCTCGTATCCTCCGCCGGCATAGCCTGCCGAAGAACCGCCACCGGCCACCAGCGCCGGCGTCGTATTTGCATAAACGGAATCAAAAAGAGCTATCCCCGCTCCCCCAAAATTAGCAATATCGGGAAGCCTGCCGCCTTTAATTGCTTTTAGGGTTAAAATATCATCTTTAGAAAACTCCTTGTTGGCGATTAAAATACCACCGGCGCCTTTGCTATTCTCTGCCGTTGACGAACCTGGTTCCCCAAGTAGCGCAATCTGATACCATCCGGGCTGAGTTATGACAAAGGCGGAATCCCCCACCACTTCAACGGGAGAAGAAAGGTTTTGCGTGGAGAAGCTGTCCACAACGAAGCTTGTGCCTTCGCACTTAGCGCGGATTTTCCCCGCATACTCTGTTCCATTACCATAGGTAAGCGTGTAAATTTTGGGATTAGGATATGTGTCGTTAAAAGCATCGTAAACAGCATCAACTTCTGCGCAAGTCCTATTTAAGCCCTTGTCAAATGCCTTCATGCACGAATAAGTCATGCCGGAATTACACTCTTGAACAAGTTGCAGGTCGGTCTTTTCTTCTTCTCCACCCATACCTTCCCAACTGTCAATACAATCTTCTTTGCCGTTTTTTTCAAAACAAATGTTACCGGTAGAAACAAGTTTGGGAGAAGAAACTTTGTTCGCGGCGGTTATATCTTGAGCGATAAGCTGGTCGATTGTGCCGTTTTGAGCGGCAAGGTTAATTGCATTTATCTGCTCAGCCGTAAGTTCAAACTCTCCCATGTTAAGGTCGCTATCTACCAAAATGTCGCTGATGTTAACCCTATACTTTTCCTTGTTATATTCCGTTGTTACCGCAACCGCTCCCGTGGGGAAGTTCTTCGTTGTAAAGTATCTTTCCAGCGGCTCACTCCAAAGACCGTTAATACCCCATGCCGCATCGGGATCCACCGCAGTGTATATCCCCGCAGATACTCCGATAAGTTCCGCTACCTTCGCAGCGCGAGTATCCGAACCCGTGTTGACCGCATCTATAATCATCGCTTTTAAAACAGGCTTGTTTTCTTCGTCTTCCCTTCTTATCCCGATGATGTAACGGCCGTCAAAATTATCTCCTACTCCCATCTCGCTGGGGTAAATCTCTTTGTGCTGATTATGCCCAAGCTCGTCCACCAGCGCTTTGATGTTGGCCGGGTCTTTCAGGTATTTTTCTGTCTTTTGCTGAAGATAAAGAAGGGTGTTCGCGCGGTTTATATTCTCTATATCTGCTCGGCGGTCCGCAACTTGCTTATATAAAAGCGGGGTGAAGGTCGCTATCATGCCGAGAACTATAACCGCCTCAAGCAAAAGTGAGCCGCTTTGCGGGGTCGTGCCTGCGTCCTTGCCTAATCCGCAAGCCTCTGCCGCCAAACTTTCTTCCACCGCACGAGCTCCTTCTTTTTTAAAAAAGTTTTTCTAAAAGGTCGTCCCTATAGACTAGGGCACTTTACACTTGTGTCATAGTTTATAAAAGGTTTTGGCTTGCTTGCCAAGATAAAATAATGATAAGTGGTGTTAAAGTTTCGGTTGTGTTTTTGTAAAGGAAGCGATAGCCTCGGCTTTAAGTTTTGACCTTGTTATAAAAGGGAGCGAAAGAGTGAGCGCAAGAAAAACTGTGGATGAGATTAAAATACATTTCCTGGCGGATAAAACGGAGTCGGCGCGGGCGGCGCTTGCCGAGGTGAAAGTGCTTTATAAAAGCGTGCCTGCCACTAAAGCTGATGTTATTGTTGTACTGGGAGGGGACGGTTTTATGCTTAAGGTGATGCATGAATACCTTGGCAAAGGAGTGCCGCTTTACGGTATGAACCGCGGGACTATCGGCTTTTTGCTTAACACTTATGAGGCGGCGGGACTTCCGGAGCGTATCGCAAAGGCTATGCAGGTAAATCTGCACCCCCTTGAGATGATAGCGCGGACAGGAAGCGGGCGTGAAGTCAGGGCTATGGCGATTAACGAAGTGTCTTTGTTGAGGCAATCACGGCAGGCGGCTAACCTTAAGGTCGATATTAACGGAAAGCGGCGGCTTGATAACCTTGTCTGTGACGGAATTATTATTGCTACGCCCGCTGGCAGCACCGCCTATAACCTATCGGCGCATGGACCTATTTTGCCAATTGACGCTAATCTTATGGTACTTACGCCTATAAGCGCTTTTAGACCTCGGAGATGGCATGGTGCGTTGCTGCGCGAAACCGCTAAGGTGGGTCTTCGGGTGAGGGAGTGCAAAAAGCGCCCTGTCAGTGCCGTTGCCGACTATACCGAGGTGAAAAATGCCGTCGAAGTGACGGTCAGAATGGCGCAGGAAATAGAGCTGCCCGTATTGTTTGATCCTGAGCATAACTTGGAAGAACGTATACTTAAAGAACAGTTCCAAGACTAGGATACAAGGTCCTGTTTATTCTTTGCGAAGCATCTTGGGTGGACAGACGATACCTAAAAGGTAAAGGCTTTGGGTGAGCATATCCTTGGTCAGCTCGGCAATCTTAAGGCGCGACGCCCTTACCTTTTCGTCTTCCTCATTTAAAATATTGCATTCCGCATAAAACGAGCTGAACTTTTGCGCCAAAAGGTGGGCATAGGTCGCAAATTCGGACGGCTCGCGCAGTTCGTAGGACTTGGTTATAACCTCGGGATAACGCTCTATGGTGAGCAAAATATCGCGTTCCAGCGGGTGAGTTATGGAAGGTGCCGCGGCGACTTTATATCCCTTTTCCTTGGACTTATTAAGAATAGAGTTAATGCGAACGATGGCATATTGGACATAAGCACCTGTCTTGCCTTCGGGCTTGGTAAAATTATCCGTATCAAAGATATAGTTGGAAATGCGGTTACCCTTTAGGTCTTGGAACTTTATAGCACCGTATGCGATTTTTTCTGCTTGGTCGGCAAGCTCCTCGGCGCTGGCTTCGGCAGAAGGAGCTGGCAAGGCCTCGGTAGCTTTTTCGAGAGCAAGATCAAGTAAGCCTTCAAGGCTCATAACTCCCCCGGCTCTGGTTTTAAAGGGCTTGCCGTCCGTACCGTTTACCGTTCCGAAAGCCAGATGCTCAAGACTTACCGAATCAGGGACATAGCCTGCCATACGAGCAACTTCAAACACTTGCTCAAAGTGCTCTTTTTGTCTGGCGTCGACGACATACAAAATTGCGTCAGGTTTAAAATCCCGCATTCTTTGCACAATGGTGGCAAGGTCGGTTGCGGCGTATGTATATGCGCCGTCAGTCTTTTTCAAAATGAAGGGTGCGCGCTCGCGTCCTTTTATATCGGGCAGGCGAATAATAACCGCGCCATCGTCTTTTATTGCAATGCCTTTGCCAGTAAGGTCGTCAAAAATGTCGGGGAGCATATCGTTAACATCGCTTTCACCCATCCACAAATCAAAATCGACATCCAGCTTATCATAGGTCTTTTTTATATCGGCAACGGAAACATCGTGGAGCGTTTTCCAAGTGTTTTTATATTCCTTGTTTCCCGATTGCAGTTCGGAAACCGCTATCCTCGCCTTTTCTTTGAAATCGTCATCAGTTTTAAACTTATCCGCAGCACGGACATAAAGAGCGGATATCTCTTTTATATTAAGGTGTGAGTCCAAAGGTATGCCCTCGTCCTGCATCTTGGCGATCAGCATACCGAGCGGAGTGCCCCAGTCGCCGAAGTGGACATCGCCAATAACTTTATCGCCGTAAGTGCGCATTATTCTTTTTAAGCTTTCACCAATAACACCAGCGCGAAGATGCCCGACATGCAAAGCTTTTGCTATGTTAGGTCCGCCGTAATCAAGAACTATAGTTCTGCCCGTTTTCGGGAAAGTTGCGGGCGAACAATTCTCCTCTAACATCTTGGGCAAAAGGGAAAAATTGATAAAGCCGGGTCCGTCAACGCTTGCGGTATAAAGGGTTCCCGCGCCGACAAGTTTTTCAATTATCGCTGTGGCTAATTCCCTTGGATTTTTGCCATTTTGCTTTGCCAGCGGCAGAGCGACATTGCTTTGATAATCCGATAAATCGGGGCGATTACTTTGCGATACTAAAGCATCGGTCACAGTAAATCCCAGTGCTTTGGTAGCCGTTAAAACCTCGTTTATGAAAAATTGTTTTAAATTCTGCATATACGCCTTCTTAAAGGTTTATATCAATTTGACCTTTGTAGTTAGGAGTGGACTCGCCTTTATATATCGGTGTTTCTTCATAGTTGTTTGAAGGCGCAAAATAACGAGAGTGAGATTCTCCGAAGGTGATGGTAAACTTGGTGCCGTCCTTGAACTTACCGTATCCTTTGATAATTCTGGTTGTGTCTTCTTCCTCGGAGCGTTCGGAAGTAAAGACAAAGTCGCCCTCTTTAGAGTCAGAGCAAACTACTTTACCGGTGCCGGAAAGCTCGTGAGTATATTCATACGAGCCTTCGCAAGTTATTCCGGATGAGGAGGTAAGGATAAAATCGTTATCACTGCTCAGCGAACCAGCCGTTTCGCCTACAAATTTAACTTTGCCGGCTTCCATATGGACGGCGCTGTAATCACCTGCACAAGCGGTAAAAAGCAAAAGTGTCGGTATAGCAAGAAGTGCGATTTTCATAGTTTATCTCCCCTTTTATAAGATGTTGGAGCGAGTGAGGGGAGTTGAACCCCCGTCTAAAGCTTGGGAAGCTCCCACTCTACCGTTGAGCTACACTCGCAAAGACGCTAAAATATAAGCCAGCAATTAAAACTTGGCAAGTAGCTATTTGGCTTTAAGGTACGGTTTAAAGCCCTTCTCGGATTCTTCTCTAACCTGTAGGATAAGGCTATCGATAAGTTTGTCCGTCATATCAGATAGGGATTTTTCCCTTTCTTCAATGCTGCTGTTATCGGAAATGGTGCGAGCGCCCCAAGATTTGCAAATGGCACTTACAATTACTTTCCCTTTAGAATCAACCAGTTGCATGTTCAAAGCAAAGTTAGCGCTATATTTAAAATGCCCGCGCTTAAACCAGCTGTCGGATTTTGTATATTCCTCTTTAATAGAAGCATCGGTAATGGTGAAGTTCAGGACATCTGTCCCTTTGGTAGTAGCAAAGAAAATATCCGAAAGTCGTTGTTTTATCTTATCTGCCGGCGATGGGATCATTATTGAGTCGACGCTGTTTTCTTCTTCGGGTGTATAATCGGAAGAAATAACAATCTCCTTCACATTAAAGATTATCTCCGAAGCAGATATGGCCGAAGGGATCGAGATTCCTTGTGCTGCACTCATTGAAGCCGATGCGACAAAGATAAATATACCTAAGACAAACGCTTTTATGTTCATTTTTGCTTTGATTCCTTTATTTCCTTTGCATCAATATAATAGGAAGTGCCGCAAAACTCGCAAGTCATATTTATTTTGCCCTTTTTCGTGGCAGCGTTTAAATCTTCCTCCGAAAGGGTTCTAAGCACCGCCTTTATTCTTTCTTCAGAGCAACGGCAGCCGAAAGAAAGCTTCTTTTCGGGATAAACGGTGATGTCTTGTTCGTGATAAAGACGATAAAGCAAATCCTCGGGCCTAAGCTTATCGTCCAACATCTCTTTATCTTTAAGAGAGGCAAGTAAAATAACATCTGTGTTCCATTCGTCCGCTATTTCGTCCTTTGCCAATTTGGTTTGCTTTTTGCCACCCGATATAGGCATTTGCTGGAGCATGATGCCGCCGGCACTTTTGCCATCGGTTGCTATTTTTATGGCGGTTTTTAATTGCTCAGAGCGATTAAAGTAGTTTACCGCGCAAGTGGCAAGAGTATCACCTTCCAGCTCTACCATACCTTGATAACGTTCGGTACCACCTGCCGTATCTATGGTGAAAACCATATATCCCGCTTTTAACAGCGAAGGGACAGAACCTCTGTCCTTTATCTCGGCAGGGGAGATTTTTTCCAAAGCCGAAGCATCAAACTTTGCGTATGCTCTTACCTTACCTTCCGAGGTTATGTCCGCTACTATATCGCTGATTGCTCCTTCTTTGGATTTTATTTGCAAGGTGAAAATGCCGTCATATTTTAAGCCGGACGATAAAAGTGCGCTTAATACAACTGCTTCGGACATAAGCTCGGCAACCGTCTTCGGGTAAGAGCGGCGCTTCATTATTTCCTTTATGGTTCTTGATACGCGCACGACTTCGCCGCGAAATAAACCTTCCTTTAGCATAAATGGTTTGATAAAATCGGTCATAAGTAATTCTCCTTTGAAATGAGCTATTAGGTTAAGACATATTATGCAGGATAAAAAGCAAAAAAGCATTACAACAAAACGGCTAGAAAATATCGCGGTTTATTATCTTTCAAAATATGACAGCTCCTCAGCCAATCTAAAGGCTGTCCTTAAAAGGCGAGTAGATAAAGCGCGGCTTAAAGAAGCAAAAGTGCCTGATAATGTTGATGAGGCGATTGATGAAATAACCGCTAAAATGGTGCGGCTAGGTTATATTGATGACGGTCGTTTTAAGGAAAATCTTCTTAGAAAGCTTGGACAAGTCGGTAAATCTCGTGCACAAATAATGCAAAAAATGGTGAAGGCCGGGGTAGTGGATGACGATGCCTTGGCTTGCTATGACGAGGATGAAGCGGCAGTGATTTTTGTTAAAAAGAAGCGCCTTGGCACTAATCCGGAAAATTATATGAAAGATTTGGCGAAACTTGCCAGAGCGGGATTTTCCAGAAGCGCCGCGGAAAAAGCGCTGCAAAGTTAATTCGCTTGAAAGAAAAAATGCTTTTAGTTATAAAGAGCGAATAAATATGGGGTTTAAAATTTATGGGACCGTCTCCAATCATAACTAGATATATGGCAAAGCATTTTGCCTTTACTTTGGCGCAGGTGCTTTTGGCGTTGCTTATGCTTGCATATCTGTTTGATACTATTGAGCTTTTGCGCAGGACAGCGTCAAGAGAGGCTGTTACATTTGAAGATGTGCTGATAATGTCGGGCTTGAAGCTTTTTTCCATGTTCCATCTAGTGCTTCCTTTTGCGGTTTTGATTTCTTCGTTATTTGTGCTTTGGCGGCTTAGTAAAAGTCACGAATTAGTGATTATTCGTTCGGCGGGAGTGTCGGTGTGGCAATTTATGATGCCATTAATCCTGGTAGCTTTTTGCGTAGGAATTTTAAATATCACTGTTATAAATCCGCTTGCGGCGGCGACTTATAAGCACTATGAAAGGATGGAGAACCGCTTTGACATGGGGTCATCGCCAAGTCCTTTAGATATTTCAAAGCAAGGCTTATGGCTTAAAGAAACAAGGGATAATGTGCATTATACTATCCATGCCAGCAGTGTCAGGCAAAAGGGTTCAATATTAGAGTTCCAGGATATGAGCGTCTTTGAAACTTCGCTTAAAGATAATTTCAAAAAGAGAGTCGAGGCAGAAGTTGGTGAACTGGTGGGGAATAAGTTTTCCCTCACCAATGCTTGGATTATGGAAGTCGGCAAAGCTCCGGAATACAAGAAAAATGTTGATATTCCTACGGTAATGACAGTGGAAAGGATAGAAAACCATTTTTCTTCGCCGGAAACAATTTCTTTTTGGACTATTCCCTCGTTTATAAGCTTTTTTGAACAAACCGGATTTTCTTCACTGAGGCATAAGCTTTATTGGTATTCTTTGCTGGTATCGCCTTTCTTTTTGGTGGCAATGGTACTGATTGCCGGCGCGTTCGTGCTTAAAACCACGCAGCGACAAGGTGGAGTTTTAATTCGAGTGGTGTTGGCTTTATCAACCGGTTTCGGATTGTTCTTCTTTTCAAAGTTAGCGTATGCCCTGGGTGCTTCGGCAAGTATTCCTTTGGCGTTGTCCACGGGAGGACCTTCGCTTATTGCCATAGCCTGTTCGATATTCATACTTTTGCATTACGAAGATGGTTAAGATGAAAGATTGCACCTGCTTAAAGTTAGGTATTTTAGGGATTATCGGCTTTACGATAATTCACATTATCGCCGTTTATACTAACGGCATTAACCTATTTTTTGATGAAGCGCAGTATTGGAATTGGGCAAAGAACCTTGACTTCGGCTACTATTCAAAGCCCCCTATGCTGGCGTGGGCGATATTCGGGACAACTTCAATTTGCGGAGACGGTGAGTGGTGTGTGCGCCTTTCTTCGCCTATCTTCCACATGTTCACCGCGCTTATCCTTATGCTGCTTGGCAAAAAAATGTTCGGAGCAAAGGTCGGTATGTGGGTCGGGCTTTCCTATATAACTTTGCCTGCGGTTTCGTTCTCGGCTTTGCTTATTTCGACAGATGTGTCTTTGCTGTTTTTTTGGGCGGCGGGGCTGTTTTTCCTTTATGACGCTCTGAAAAAAAACACTTGGGCAAGCTGGATTTTAGTCGGTTTATGCTTTGGACTCGGCATGCTGTCAAAGTATGTTATGCTGTTCTTCCCTCTTAGTTTAGCCGTATTTTACCTATGGAATGGCGGAGCGAAAAAGGCGATTGGTAATGTTAAAATATGGACAGCTTTTGTCCTGGGCTTTTTGGTTTATGCGCCCAACCTTTATTGGAATTATGCGCACAAGTTCGCAAGTTACCTGCACACAAAGGACAATGCCGGCTTGGACGGAGATTTGTTTCACCCGCTTAAGTGCTTAGAGTTTATCGGTTCGCAATTTGGAGTTGTGGGACCGATTTTATTTGCCGTGCTTATTATAATGATATGGAATATCCGCAAGATTAAAGACTTTGACTTTAGGTTTTTGCTGGCGTTTTTTGTGCCTTTGCTTGCGGTGATTTCTTTGCAAGCGTTGCTTATAAGGGCAAACGCTAATTGGGCAGCGGCAGCGTATGCTTCGGGTGTGGTAGCGGCAGTCGCTTGGCTTTGGCAAAAAGGGCATAAGCGGTGGCTTTACGCGTCGGTTATTTTGCATATTGTGGTGGTAGTCATTCTTTACACCGAGGCTTTAACCGTGTTCGGAGATTCAAGGCTGGACATTATGCGCCGCGCCAAAGGCTGGGATAAAGCAGGCGAGCAGGTAAGCCTTATACTGGCGCAAAATCCTGATACCCTACCCTTGGCGGACGAACGCAAGGTGCTTACGCCGTTTTTGTATTACATCCGACCCTTCCCCACTAAAATATACAAGTGGAATCCCAATGGTCAGGTCAAAGATCACTATGACCTTACTACTGATATGAATGAAGCGAGGGGGCGTGATTTTATTCTTATCACCAAGCGAAACGATGCTATGGGATTTTTGCCTTATTTTGCAAGTGCGGTTCATCTTAAAGAGATTGTTATTCCTGTTTACGATGATTATAAAATAAGGCTTAATGTGTTTAGACTTAATGATTTTAAAGGATATGGCGATGGTGCAAATGAAAACCTTTGATAAAAGACTTTATATAACTTGCGTGGTGGCAGCGTTTGTTGTGATTGCTTTTTCTAATTTTGACTTGTTTGTGAGCTCGCTTTTTTATGAAAAAGGAGTCGGTTTCGTCGGCAAAAACAGCGATTTTTGCAAGTTCTTTCATAAAGATTGGATGGCCGTGATTTACGGACTTCCTGCTTTATGCGTGGGCTTTTGGTTGGGGGGCAAGATAAATAAGCAATCAGTCTGTGCCGTTAGGGATAGAACTTTGGCCTTCGTTATTACTTCGGGCTTAGTAATACCCGGTCTGATTATCAATGGTATTTTTAAAGAGTTTTGGGGCAGAGCAAGACCGCGGGACATTATTGATTTTGGCGGAGATGCTTTGTTTACTTCGCCTTTGGTGATATCGGAACAATGCGGCAATAACTGCTCTTTCCCCTCGGGACATGTAGCGGCGGCAGCGTGGTGCCTTGCAATTGCTTTGATTTTGCCTAAGCCTTTACGCAAGCTCGGAATCGCGTTGGTATTCATTATGGCGGGAGTGGTTGCTTATACCCGTATTGCCATGGGAGCGCATTTCCTGTCGGACACTTTGTTTTCGTTCATTATTGTGATACCCTTGGTTTTCTATATGTGGCGTAAGTTTGGCTTAGATAAAAACTAGGATTACGATGAAAAGGCAAACAGCGGCGTAAAGTCCTGCCAATATGTCGTCAAACATTACCCCAAAAGCATTTTCCAGCTTTTCATCTGCCCATGATACGGGCCAAGGCTTCAGTATGTCAAAAAGCCGAAACAGTCCGAAACCGGCAAGATAAATCCACCACACATCCGTGTGCTTTGCCAGTAATTCGGTAAAAAACAGAAAAGTCAGGGACTGCCCTGCCACCTCGTCAATCACGATAAGGGCTGGGTCATGCTTTGTATATTTAAGCACCTCGTGTGAGGCTAATGTGCCAAATAGAAAAGTCCCTATGGTAAAAGCTAAAAGCCATGTAAAACCACCATAATTTATGCATAAGGCGATAAAAGGAAGAGCGCAAAGCGAACCCACCGTGCCGGAGGCTTTGGGAGAAAAGCCGGCACCGAAGAACGATGCAATTATGAATGCCAGCTTTTTATTCATCAGCTTTTTCTCCTTTGTTTTAATGCGTATTAACCCAGCATCGCGGACAAGACATTTTGTAAAGTTTTTTTGGCCTCTATTCTTGCTTCGGCAGCACCGGCAGCCAAAATCTCGTCGATTTCCTGCGTATGAGATATAAGGTAATTGTATTTTTCGCGTGGCTCTTTAAGGCAAGCATTGACCTTTTCAAAAAGGATTTGCTTCGCCTCGCCGTAACCCATACCGCCTTTTTCAAATCTGGCACGAAGTTCTGCTGTTTCCTCATTAGAGGCAAAGGCGCGATAAATATGGAAAATGGTGGAATCATCGGGATCCTTCGGCTCCTCGGGGGTCTTGGAATCCGTGATTATCCGCATAATTAATTTCTTAAGGTTTTTCTCGTCCGTGAATATAGGGATATAGTTGTTATAACTCTTGCTCATCTTGCGACCGTCAAGTCCCGGAACAGAGGATGCATCAGGAGGAATCACAGGTTCCGGCACCGTTAAAATGTCGCCGTAAATGTGATTAAAGCTGCCAGCAATATCCCTTGCAAACTCGACATGTTGCTTTTGATCCTGCCCCACGGGAACAACGTCGGATTTATAAAGCAGAATATCTGCTGCCATTAAAATAGGATAGGTGTAAAGCCCCATATTAATGCCGGCATCGGCATCCTCGCCTTTTTCCGTGTTCTTATCAACGGCGGCTTTATAAGCATGGGCGCGGTTCATAAGGCCTTTTGGCGTAACATTCATTAAAAGTGAAGAAAGTTGCGGAACTTCGGGAATATCGGATTGGCGAAAGAGCACCGTCTTTTCCATATTTATACCCATGGCAAGGTAAGTCGCCGCCACTTCATAGCTGTTTTCCTTTATGGCTTTTCTGTCTTTAACTGCATTCAAAGCATGCAAATCCGCAACAAAAACATAGGTTTTTTTTGCTAAGTTGGACATTTTGACAACGGGCATAATCGCGCCCAACAAATTGCCGAGATGAGGTGTGCCGGTCGGCTTTATGCCTGTAAGTGATATTTTTCCTTCAAACATTTTCTTTCCTTTTTTTGCTAATTTTGTCCCTAAGGTATATATTTTTTGCCTTCCGCTCGCAAGGGGAAATATAGTTAAAAAAAGAGGGAAGCCTTTAGACTTCCCCCTTTTAATTTTTAACGGTTAAAAATTAGCCGTTGACCTTTTGGGCCAAGCGATCGGCAATAAGAGCTTCTCTGACATTGGCTGTTCTGGTAGCAGAAACAGACTTTTCGGAGGTAGCAGTCTTACCGACTTCTTTCTCGGCAGTCTTTTCTTTGGTTTTGGAAAGAACTTCCCTTCCTGCCTTAAGAGCTTTCTCTTTTTCTATTTCCTTTTTAGCGTAATCATCAGCAAGCTTGTTAATGATTCTCAGCCCTGCCTTAAGCGCATGTTCGGCAGCTAACGTAAAGGCTGCAATCCCAACCAAAGCTTTGGTCGAAGTCGGGCCAAGAGCAACTACCGGAAGTCCCAAAAGACCAGTTGGTGAAAGGAAGCTGACTGCGGCAAGCGCGGCAACCGTAACGCCACATGCGACAATGATTATGTCTTTGTGCTTTTTAACGGTTTCAACAATTTTGGAAAGGATGGAAGAACTTCCTTTAGTTTCGGATTTTTCCATATCCTTGATAGCCTTAGCTTCTTCAAACTTGGCAACTCTGGCAGCAATGGAATCATGGATAGCTTTCTTTTGTTCATCACTCATTTGCTTGTAACCTTCGATGTGATCTCCAAGCAAGTATAAGTTAACCGCCTCATCAATGATTCTGTCTTCCTTGTAGGCCTTGCCTTTGCGAAGGTTGTTAACAATTTTCAGAACCTCTTTAAGTTCTTCGGCTTCATTTTCAAGCCAGTAGGATTCGCGGATAGACTTACCTTTTTCAACAGCGGCAGCAATCTCTTTAGCGGATTCTTCGCTGATGGTGCGATTAGCCTCAACGCGCTTCTTTTCACTGGCGACCATATCCATGATCTTAGCAGTAATTGTTTCCCTTTTGATTCTGGGATTGGCAGCAACGCGTGCATCCATTTCCGCTTCCAGCGCTTCTTCAAAAGATAAACCGTCCGCCATTCTTACAAGAGCTGCATCGTAAATATCCGGCATTTCATTTTCCATGACCATGTCCATGATTTTAGCGGTAACAGTCTCCCTTTTGATTCTGGGCTCATCGGCAATTCGCTCATCCAATACCGCATTCAAAGCGTCTTCAAAATACATGCCGGTTTCTTCCTTTCTTGCAAGAGCGGCATTGTAAATATCCATCATCTCTGCTTCGGCATCTGCCTTTGCTTTAGCTTCGGCAGCAGCGGCACGATCCTCATCATCTTTTAATTTCATAAAACCGAAAGCGCTTTCTTGCTCTTTAGTGTAGAGAGGCTCTTCCTCTTTTGCAGAGGCATCTTCCTTAGCGCCTACAATTTCTGCCGTTCCTTCTTGAGAAGCTTCGTAAACATCGGAATCGGTGTTTATCCAGTCTATTGAAACTTCTTCATCTTCTACTTTAGAAGCTTTGGAAACGTCGGAGTCAGTGTTTATCCAGTCTATCAGAGAGCCATTTTCTTCTGCCTTGGGAGCTTCGGAAACATCGGAATCAGTTTTTATCCAATCTATTGAAACTTCTTTTCTTTCTGCAGGAGCTGTGGAAACTTTGGTATCATTGTTTATCCAATCTATAATATCATCAACACGTTCTGTTTTCATATCTTTGGTATCAGTCATTTTTTAGTCCTTTTCTAAGTTTAAGTGTTTACGAGAAAGGAGCCTTGCGGCGCCTTACCTCTGTGCACAATTTAGAGTTGTCCCCCTTATTGTTGGCGCTAACCTAGCACATATTTTGGAAAAAATCAACTGGTTTTTGATTTTTTCCTAATTTGTTGACAAAGCGAAGGAATAAAAGGAATAGCGCACCTACAATCCAAAGAAGTTTAAAAAAATGTTGCTTTTCCCTTGTGTCTTTAGCGTTAAGAAAGTTTTTAGAAAAAATTAGGACTTTTTTTACTTTTTCCCATTGACACCCATTTAATCCCATGATATCCCATTAGCTATGTTTGGGGAAGCAAGGGAGAAAACATCCCCCTGTTATTTCTCCCTCCCCTGAACGGTCTTTAGAAATAACTTCAGGGCGGCAAGGGTAAAATGGTTAAGTTTACGGGAAAGAAAACGCTTTTTTTTGATACCATTACCAATAAGGTCGATGCCAAAGCACGCGTGTCCGTTCCAGCTTCTTATCGCAGTGTAATTGAAAGCCAAGGGTCGGAACTGATTGCCTTTCGTTCCTTTTCTTCGCCTTGCATTGAGTGTTGCACTTCGGAATTAATGGAAAAGATTGCGGCGGATATTGAAAACGGACTTGATATGTTTTCCGAAGCGCAAGATGACCTGACCAGCCTTATATACGCAGATGCAAAAGAATTTTCGTTCGACTCCACCGGTCGTATCGGCCTTACCGACAAGCTTTTGAAACATGCCGGCATTACCGATACGGCCGTTTTTGTCGGCAAAGGGAAAACTTTACAAATATGGAACCCTGACGCTTATGCCAAGGAAGAACAGGAAATAAGAAAGCGGGCAATGGCCAAACGACCTGTTCTCGCTCCCTCGGCTTTAAAAGATAAAGGAAAATAGATGTAAGATGTCTCGACCCGATAAACTCCATATTCCCGTTTTGTTAAGTGAAGTGCTTGTAGCACTTTCCCCGAAGGACGGCGGAGTTTATGTTGACGGGACTTTTGGTGCTGGCGGATATGCTGTAGCCATTCTTGAAGCTGCGGATTGCAAAGTTATCGGAATTGACAGGGATCCCAGTGCTATTGCTCTTGCCGCCGATTTACAAAAGAAATATGGCAAGCGGTTAGAGCTTATAAATGCTCGCTTCTCGCAAATGGCAGAAGTTGTAAGCGGTAAAGTTGACGGTGTGGCTTTGGACTTGGGCGTATCGTCAATGCAGATTGATAATGCCGAGCGAGGCTTCTCTTTCCAAAAGGACGGGGACTTGGATATGCGTATGAGCGGCGAGGGTATAACTGCCGCCGATGTGGTTAATACTTTTTCCGAAACGGAGCTTGCCGAAATTATATATAAGTATGGAGAGGAGCGTTTTTCCCGCAGAGTTGCCGCAGCAATTGTGGCGCGGCGAGCGGATATGCCTTTTACTTCCACTTTGGACTTGGCAAAGGTTGTATCAGCTGTCGTGCCCAGAGCAAAAGATGGCATTCATCCTGCAACACGGACTTTTCAGGCTTTGCGCATATACATCAATGACGAGCTTGATGAATTGCAAAAAGGATTGGTTGCGGGTGCGGCTTTGCTTAAACCATCGGGGAGGCTGGCTGTAGTTTCCTTCCACTCGTTAGAGGACGGAATTGTTAAGGCTTTTATGCAGGAGAAAGCGGGTAAAATGCCGGCAGCCTCAAGATATATGCCTGTCAAGAAGGAACAGCCTGCCCAAGATTTTCGACTTTTAAATAAAAAACCCTTACTGCCAAGCGATGAAGAAGTAAGACTTAATCCTCGTTCTCGCTCAGCAAAGCTGCGCGTGTTGGAAAGGAAGGAGGAAGCCTGTAAATGAAGTCTTTTCTTTTCGGAGCATTATGGGTGTTTGTGGCGGCTTTTATAGCGCTCGGTTCGTATATGCTTAAAAACCACGTAATTTTCTTGGAAAAAGACTTGAGAAAAACCAATCGGCAGATAGCCGCAAACATTCGGGAAACCCATATACTAAAAGCCGAATGGTCGCATCTTAACGATCCCAGTCGCATCGGGAAGCTTTCGGAGAAATACTTAAAGTTAAAACCTATAACGGCAAAGCAATTTATTGATATCGACGACATTCCTTTTAAAGAGGTAAAGAAAGAGGGAGAGCAAAAACAATGAAGCCAAGTTTTTCTCTTAACCAAGCACCTTTTTATTACCCCGGACAGGAAATCAGGGTAAGGGGTTCCTCGTCTTATATTATGAGCGGTGAAGATTTTAAAAATCTGGAAAGAGGTAGAGTGCGGCTTTTATTTATCGCGGTATTGTTCGCCTTTTTGTTCTTTGCCATAGCCGCAAGGCTTTTTGAATACACGGTACTAAAAGAAAAAAGCAGTGCCACGGTAGCGGTTAAATCTACTACGGTTTTGGATTTAAAACCGACGCGTGCGGATATAACCGACAGAAACGGAGTGGTGCTTGCCACTTCTTTGCACACAGCGGATCTTTTATCTGATAACAGCTTGGTTGACGATGTCGAGCAAATAGCTACGGATTTGGTCGAGGTACTGCCTTCGCTTGATTATGATACTCTTAAAAACAAGCTTTCAAAAAAAAGTAAGCGAACAAATAAGGGAGTAACCGTCACCATAATGCGCGACCTTACGCCCAAAGAGCAGCAAAGGGTTAACGCTCTTGGTCATCCTGCTTTGCAATTCACTGACGGAGAAAAAAGGGTCTATCCGCAAGGTAACCTTTTCTCTCATATAATCGGAGAGGTCGGCGTTGATGAAAAAGGGCTTTCGGGGCTGGAAAAAAGTTTCGATGATGTTATCAGAAACGACAAGGCGCCTTTAAAGCTTTCCATTGATGCGGGAGTGCAATATGCCGTCCGTGAAATTTTTGCCGAAGATATACAAAAATACAAGGCTAAAAACGGAGCGGTTATTGTTATGAATGTTAACACCGGAGAAATTATCTCTATGGTTTCTCTGCCGGATTTTGACCCTAACAATCCTCCCGGTCCTAATGACGACAGGCGGTTTAATCGGGCGAGCCTTGGGGTTTATGAATTCGGTTCTGTGTTTAAAATTTTTAATGCCGCGATGGCGCTTGATAGCGGTGTTGTTACTCCCTATGAGAAAATCGATTCTTCCGAGTTTAAATTCGGGGGCAAACTTTATCGTGATGATCATCCGCAGAACGGACCGCTTAACCTTTATGAAATACTTGCTCACTCCTCTAACCTATCTTCGGCAAGGATTGCCTTGAGAGCAGGTTCGGAAAGGCAAAAAGAGTTTTTTGAGAGGATTGGTTTTATGGAGCCTTTGCAGCTTGAATTACCGGAAAAAGGCACTCCTATTCTTCCTAAAAGGTGGAGCGATACAAACCTTATCTCTAAATCTTTCGGTTATGGAATATCAGTTACTCCGGTGCATATCATAACTGCGGTAAGTGCGATAGTTAACGGCGGGATTTTGCGCCCTGCCACTATTATAGCTACGGATAAACCGGCAGAAGGGGTAAGGATTTTGTCCGAGGAGAACTCAAAGAAAATACGCGAAATGCTTCGCTATGTTGTGCTTTCGGGAACAGGCAAAGGAGCTGATGTAGCGGGCTATGAAGTCGGCGGAAAAACCGGAACAGCAGAAAAAGTTGTCGGTGGTAAGTATGACAAAAAGACGGTCAGAGCAACCTTTGTTTCGGTATTCCCCTCCTCTAATCCTAAATATGCAATGCTCGTGATGCTTGACGAGCCGAAGGCGGAAGCGGGAATTCGCGGGCGAACTGCCGGAGCTAATGCCGCACCCATAACCAAAAGGATACTGGAGAAGATTGCTCCGCAGTTGAATGTTGTCCCTGATTTTGCTATAAATTCGGCACGGGAGGCAGTGCTTTCCGTTGCTTTGAATTTTTAAGTATCAGATAGTAAAGGTAGATGGACTATGCTGACAGGTGAACTTGCAAAAATCAGCCAAACGCGTGTAAACAATCCCAATTTAGAGATAATCGGTGCAACCGAAAACTCCAAAGCTGTTAAGAAAGGCTTTTTGTTCGCAGCGTTAAAAGGGGCAGTAGCAGACGGTGAGGATTTTATCCCGCTTGCTCTTGAAAACGGTGCTGTTGCCGTGCTCGTCGGGAAGAGCCGAAAAGATTTGGATCTACCTGATGGTTTTTGTGTTTTTGTCGCCGATGAACCAAGACTTGCTTTTACGCTTATGGTAAAGGCTTTCTTTCCCAAGCAGCCGGAGAATATCGTTGCCGTGACGGGGACGAACGGTAAAACTTCCACTTCCGTTTTTTGTAGGCAGATTTGGGAGGCTTTGGGCGAACCTGCCGCAAGTATGGGAACTATCGGGATTGTATCAAAGTATATGAACGAAGAAGGCAATCTCACCTCCCCTCCTCCCACCGTGCTTTATCCCAATGTAAATACTTTGGCGGAAAAAGGTGTGCGAAGCCTGGCGATAGAGGCGTCGAGCCACGGAATATGTCAATGGCGCCTTGACGGACTTAGAATAAAAGCTGCCGGTTTTACCAACCTTACACAGGATCATTTGGATTATCACAAGACCATGGACAATTATTTCATGGCGAAGCTGCGCTTGTTCAAAGAATTAGTTGTGCCTTCAGGAGTGGCGGTTATAAATGCGGATATCCCCGAGGCGGCAGCGCTTAATGCCGCGGCAAGAGGCAGTAAGCTTAATATCCTTTCTTATGGTTTTAAGGGCAAAGATTTGAAAATCGTCAATCATCGTATGGATGCAAGGGGGCAAAATCTTTTGCTTGAGGTGCTGGGAAAGCGCTACAACATCCGCCTGCCGCTTAACGGAGATTTTCAAGCCATGAACGCTTTATGCGCTTTGGGACTTTGTATAGGAACGGGTGCAAATATTGAAAAAGCGGTGGAAGCTTTGGAAGGACTGAAGGGTGCTTGGGGACGGCTTGAAAATGTTGTTACGCTTTCTAACGGAGCAAGTATTTATGTTGATTATGCCCATACTCCCGATGCTATTGAAAATGTGCTTAAAACTCTGCGTCCCACCTGCTCCGGCAAGCTCTCCATAGTTATGGGTTGCGGCGGTGACAGGGATAGAACCAAACGTCCTAAAATGGGTAAAATATCGGCCGAATTGGCGGATAAAGTGTTTGTTACCGACGATAATCCGCGCTCGGAAGACCCTGCTGCCATTCGTGCGGAAATTATGGCCGCTTGCCCTGGGGGCGTCGAGATATCCCCTCGCGAAAAGGCTATCGCAACGGCAATCGGAGAGCTTAATACTGGCGATGTATTGGTACTTGCCGGTAAGGGACATGAGACAGGACAGAAAATCGGCAACGAAGTGCTTCACTTTAACGATACTGAAGAAGCCATAAAAGCAGCACTTGCCATTGATCCCGAGGCCAGAAAAGGTGCGGGAAAAAATACTGCTGTTATATGGGAAATGTCTGAGCTTACCAAGGTAATCGATGGGGCAACCAAGCTTGAGAATAAAGATATTTACGGTGTTGCCGTTAACCTTAAAGAGGTAAAGCCTGCCGATGTTTTTGTTGCTTTGGACAGCACCGATGACGACAGCGACGGTGATACGGAAGAAATGGGACATTTGCAAGTAACTAAAGCCTTTGAGCGCGGCGCGGTAGCTGCGATTGTGCATAAGCTTGGGCAAAATGGGCAAAGTGAGCCCTTCGCCGCAAATATGATTGTGGTTGATGACACCATGAGTGCCTTGGACAATATGGCAAAATATGCAAGGTTCAGAGGTAAGGCGAAGCTTATCCTTTTGTGCAGAAACACTATAAGCGAGAAGGTGGTGGCAGCTTTAAGGACTCTTTATATGCCCATAGGAGAAATGGCGCATATTTACGATAAGCGGGTAAGTGAACTTGATACCAAAGTTCGCCTTTCCAATGTCGGGAAGCATAACAAGTTTATTGCTTTGGAGTTAGGGGGAGCAAACTTTGCAAAACTTGGCGAAGTGTCAAAAGCTGCTTTCCCTGATGCTATTCTTATCACTGCCGAGGACAGAGTGACCAACATCACCGATGCTTTTAAAGGCGCTTTACCTAATGCTGCTTTGCTGATTGAGGACAGTCATCGCAACCTTGCCGCTATTATAAAAGAGGCAAAGATTAATGGAATACGAAGGATTGTGACCTTTGGACTTATGGAAGATTCCGATGTGTCCGCAAGTGAGTTCGGTGATGACAGAGTTGAGCTTATCGCGGAATCCTTTAGGCGAGTGCTATAACCTTAAAAAGCCCTGCCTTTTGAATCGGATAGAGATTCATATTTAAGCTCTGATTCAAGATTCTTAAATGTTACTCTTTTGGTTTAAGAAATCCTTTAAAATCTAAGGATTGTTAACGCTTTTTTAGGTAATTTCCTGCGAAAATGCCCCGATAGTTTCTTTTTTCGGAGAAAATCCATGCTTTTTAATCTGTTATCGCAGTTTTCTGATACTTGGTCGTTTTTGGATGTTTTTAAATACATAACCTTTAGAACAGGTGGAGCTATACTTACCGCCTTTTTACTGACCTTTTTGATTGCGCCGCCCACTATAAAGTGGCTTAAATCCAAGCAAACAAAGGGGCAGCCTATTCGCGAACTGGGGGAGATTTCGCACAAAAAAGAAAAGTCCGGCACTCCTACGATGGGCGGACTTATTATGATTATTACAACAGCGGTAGCGACTTTATTATGGATGAAAACGGATAATCCTTTTATGTGGATATTGCTCGGCTCAACATTGATGTTCGGAGCAATAGGATTCCTTGATGACTGCGAAAAGCTTATCAAAAACAACCCTAGCGGAATATCCGCAAAATTAAAGTTTTCCCTGCAAGTTATTGTGGCAGGAATTTGCTCCTTTTTGGTGGCGTCTTATACGAGGCCCGAGCTTGCATACGCCTTCACCTTTCCGTTTTTTAAGTCTTGGGTGATTGATTTGGGGATTTTCTACATACCTTTCACCATTATCGTGATTGTCGGGGCCAGTAATGCCGTTAATCTTACGGACGGGCTGGATGGATTGGCGACAGGGCCGGTGATGATTTGTGCCGCAGTATTTTTGCTGATTGCATATTTGGTCGGTAATGCGGTTTTTGCGAATTATCTGCAGCTTCACTATGTAGCAGGAGTCGGTGAATTGGCGGTATTTTGCGGTGCTTTGGTCGGGGCATGTTTGGGCTTCTTGTGGTTTAACGCACCACCGGCAAAGATATTTATGGGAGATACGGGTTCGCTTGCTCTTGGCGGTGCGCTAGGTGCGGTGGCAGTTGCCACCAAGCACGAGATTGTCTTGGCAATTGCGGGAGGTGTGTTTGTGATAGAGGCTTTGTCCGTCATATTGCAAGTTGCATCTTTTAGAATAACGGGCAAGCGGATATTTAAAATGGCGCCTATTCATCATCATTTTGAGAAAAAAGGCTGGGCGGAAACCACGGTAGTGGTTCGTTTTTGGATTCTTGCCATAGTGTGCGGCTTGCTGGCACTCGCAACATTGAAGTTGAGGTAGGTTCACCATGAAACCCTTTGCTCGAAGCGATACCAGTATTATTGCCAGATGGTGGTGGTCTGTGGACAAGGTTATGCTTTGGGCAATCGTGGCTGTCATAGCCATAGGTATTTTGCTTAATTTTTCGGCATCACCGGTTGCTGCTCCCAGAATGGGCTTTGTAGACAATTATGCATTGCTCAAAAGACAGCTGATGTGGCTGCCTATATCATTTATTTTAATGATTGTCATGGCATTTCAAGCACCTAAGACCGTGCGGAAAATAGCACTTTTAGTCTTGTTTGGTGCGTTTGTTATGACGGTTGCAACCTTGTTTGTCGGTGAAAGCACAAAAGGCTCGCAACGCTGGATTTCGCTTTTCGGCTTTTCGTGCCAACCTTCCGAGTTTCTAAAGCCCTCGTTTGCGATAATATCAGCGTGGCTTTTGGCTATGGGGCGCAAGACTTCAAACAACCACTATACTCTTGTTTCAATGGGCTTGCTTATGTCCATTATGATGGTTTTGCTAATGCAGCCCGATATGGGAATGACTTTCACAATGGTGGTAATTTGGGCATCGCAGTTTTTCCTTGCGGGAATAAGTTTGTTTGTGGTTTTGATAATTGCAGTGGCAATTGTGGTCTTCGGAATAGCTTCTTACTTTTTCGTGCCGCACTTTCAATTTCGCATAAATAACTTTTTGAAACCCGAAAGCGGCGATACTTATCAAGTTGATAAAGCCGAGCGAGCATTTAGTTCGGGAGGTTTGTTCGGCACAGGACCCGGAGAAGGGATTGTGAAAAGTGATATCCCCGATGCGCATACGGATTTTATTATGGCGGTAGCGGGCGAGGAGTTTGGCTTTTTGCTTTGTATGCTGATTATCGTGCTGTTTGCCTTGATTATATTCCGCGGCTTTGCAATGGCTATGAAAGAAAATGATTTGTTTTCCTTGATAGCGGTAGCGGGACTTTTGATACAATTCGGGTGGCAAGCGGTTATAAATATGTCCTCGACCTTGCATTTGATACCGACAAAGGGTATGACTCTGCCTTTCATATCATATGGAGGCTCAAGTCTTGTATCTATCGGCTTTGCCATGGGTATGGTGCTTGCTCTTACGCGAAAACGAACCGGAGGAGAGATAACCGAATGAAAAAAGTTATGGAAAAAGGAAAGAAAGAAAGCAAAAAACTTGAAACTGTTGTCCTGTGTGCAGGCGGAAGCGGCGGACATATTTTCCCTGCCGAGGCACTGGCTACAAAGCTTTTAGAAAGCGGGATAAAAGTGGTTTTGCTTACGGATAAGCGAGGAAAAGCTTTTGAGGCAAACGATAGAATCCAAGTCGTGCGGGTAAATGGTGAAGCCTTTGCAGGGCGCAATATCTTCGGGAAAGTCTTTGCCATGTTTTCGCTTGGTTTGGGAGCAATACAAAGCTTTTTGATTCTTTCTAAACTTAAGCCTTTAGCAGTAGTTGGCTTTGGCGGTTTTGCCTCTATACCCGGAGGAGTGGGGGCCTGTTTTGCTCGCATACCGCTTATTATACACGAACAAAATGCCGTCTTGGGCAGAGCGAACCGTTTGCTTGCCAAAAAAGCAAGATTGGTAATCACTTCTTTTAAGAAAACTTCCAGAGTTCCGCGAGGAATTAAGACTTCTTATGTCGGAATGCCCGTGCGACAGCAAGTCGCCAAAAAGGCCGGAGCGCCCTATCCTAAGCTTGAGCCAAACGGTAAGATTGACATTCTTGTTATAGGTGGCAGCCAAGGAGCGAGGATTCTTAGCGATGTTGTGCCTGCGGCTATCCGGATTTTACCCAAGGATATTCAGAAAAAGCTGGTTATTTGTCAGCAATGTCGCAAAGAGGATTTGGAAAGAGTTAAAGAGGCTTATAAAGGAACGGGGGCTAAGATTACGCTTGCCAGTTTCTTTGATGATATACCCGACAAAATGGTAAAGGCACACTTGATTATATCTCGTTCGGGAGCCTCCTCTATGGCCGAAATTTTTGCAATCGGCAGGCCGGCTATTCTTGTGCCTTTCAAGTATGCTGCGGATAATCACCAAAGTGCCAACGCTTTGGCGCTTAAGGAAAAAGGCGGCGGGTGGCTTATGAATGAAAGCGGGTTTACTCCTGCGGCACTTGCCGAGCGGTTGGAATCGCTTTTTGAAAACACCGACGTGCTTAAAAATGCCGCCTCTTGCGCTTTGATAAAAGATACGGCTAAAATAGTAGATTATTTAGCAAAAACGGTTTTAGATACAGCCAGGGAGCATAAAGAAAAATGAAAAAGTTGAAGTTCCCCTTTCCTTTTGGAAAAGTGTATTTTGTCGGTATCGGCGGCATAGGGATGAGCGGCATTGCCGAAATTATGCACTTGTCCGGCTATAATGTCAGCGGCTCGGATATTGCGGAAAATGCTAATGTTATCCGCCTTAGGAATATGGGCATTGATGTAAAAATCGGGCACAAGGCGGAAAATATCGAAGGTGCCGGAGTGGTGGTGGTTTCTTCGGCTATCAGTGAAAACAACGAAGAAGTAAAAGCCGCAAAGTCCATGATGATTCCCGTGATACATCGCTCGGCGATGCTGGCTGAGCTTATGCGCTCGCACTGGTCAATTTCGGTGGGCGGAACGCACGGCAAGACTACTACAACCTCTATGGTATCGGCTATTCTTAAAGAAGCGGGAAAAGATCCTACCGTCGTGAACGGCGGGATAATTAATGCTTCGGGAACTAATGCCTTAGTGGGTGAAGGTGATTGGATGGTGGTCGAAGCAGATGAGTCGGACGGAAGTTTTACCGTCTTTCCCTCTACGATTGTGATTGTCACCAACATTGATGCTGACCACATGGACTATTACCACGACAGCGATGCGATAAAAAAGGTATTCTGTCAATTCGTGAATAATGTACCTTTTTACGGGCTTGCTTGCCTTTGCATTGATTCTCCTTTTGTGCAGGAGATTATCCCTTCGGTAGCTCGTCCAGTGCTAACTTATGGGCTTAATCGGCAAGCAGATATTTCGGCTTTTAATATCTGTGCCAAGAAGGGAGAGCTTACCTTTGACGTAGCGATAAAAAACAGAAAAACCGATGAAGTTGGCGTTATCAAAGACTTTTATTTACCTCTTTACGGCGAACATAATGTTAAGAATGCTTTGGCGGCAATCGGGGTTGCTTTAAAGCTTGATATCAGTGTTGATATTATCAAAAAGGCCTTGAAAAATTTTGAGGGTGTTAAAAGGAGATTTACTAAGATTGCCGAAGTTGGCGGCGTAACGCTTATTGACGACTATGCTCATCATCCCGTGGAAATAGCCGCCGTGCTTAAAGGTGCAAGAAATGTAACTGATGGCAAAATAGTGGCAGTTTGGCAGCCTCATCGCTATTCCAGAGCAAAGGCTTTGTTTTCGGGTTTTTGCACGGCTTTTAATGACGCGGATGCAGTCATAGTGACGGATATCTATCCTGCCGGAGAGAAATCTATTGAAGGTATAAATAAGGAGTATATGGCAAACGGTATTACGACTTGCGGGCACAGAGATGTTACGGTAGCGTCATCATTTGATGATGTGCCTGCCCTTATTGCAAGCAAGGTAAAGCAAGGCGACTTTGTCATATTCTTAGGTGCGGGAAGCATATCTTCCGCTGCGTATAAAATGGTTGATAAATTAAAGGAGTTAATGTAAGCGGTGTTTGATTTTTTAAAACGCTTTATGGGTAAGGAAACGAAGGAGCATTTAATTGACTTTATGCCCCAAGTGCGAGGCGTTTTGAAAAAAAATTTCCCTTTGGCAAAGCTTACAAGATTTGGTGTCGGTGGCCCAGCGGAAGTCTTTTTCGAACCGGCAGACGAGGCGGATTTAATTTTCTTTTTATCAAGAGTAAGCGGCGTGCCCATTACCGTTATCGGCAGCGGTTCTAACTTGCTTATCAGGGACGGAGGCATTCCCAACATAGTCATCAAGCTCGGTAAAAGTTTCAGTGGCGTTGAAGTAAGCGGTGAACACATAATTGCCAAGGCCGCCACCATGAATGTCGAGATTGCCAAAGCGGCTTTGGATGCTGGGCTTTCCGGGATGGAGTTTTTAGCGGGAATACCCGGGAATATCGGCGGCTCCGTGCGGATGAATGCGGGAGCGGCGGGGGCTGATATTTCTACTGTTATGGAAATGGCGAAAATGATAGATCCTTCGGGACACATTCACAAAATCACCAAGGACGACCTTATCTTTAACTATCGTGAAACAACAATTCCCAGCGGATGGATTTTCTTAGAGGTAACGCTGAAAGGCATTCCCATGGAAAAAGGAATTATCGCCGAGAAGATGAATACTCTTAAAATAAAACGGCAGGAGAGCCAACCCGTCAACGCCAAAACAGCCGGTTCCACTTTCAAAAATCCCGAAGGGTTGTTCGCGTGGAAACTAATTGAAAAAGCGGGATGTCGCGGTATGAAAATCGGTGGCGCGATGGTTTCGGAGAAGCATTGCAACTTTTTGATAAATACCGGAAATGCTACCGCTAATGATATAGAAATGCTGGGTGAGGAAGTAAGGCGGCGCGTGCTGGAGCATTCGGATATTAATCTTCAATGGGAAATTCGTCGTATAGGCGTGAAAAAACCGGAACAAAGCACCTTCGGAGGACGCTGATGCTGTCTTTTAAGAAAGGAAAGGATGCCTCTTTAAGGCAGATGTCCGGAAAAGCAAAGCCAAGAGCAAGGTCTAAAGCGAGGCCTAAAACTTTCGGCGTCGTGTTACTGTTTTTGGCTTTTGTAATTGCTTTGTTTATCAGTGATTTTTGGCAAACGGCAGAAGATAATCTTTTAAGCCTATCCCAAGACATAAGCAGTAAAACCGATGATATCCTTAGGCAATCAGGATGTACTTTGGATAAAGTTTTTATCAGAGGTTTAAAGCATACCGATAAGCGCGATGTTGTAAAGGCTTTGCAATTAAAAACCGGAATGTTGCTTACAAAAATTGATGTAAACCTTTTGCAAAGCAAGGTTGAAACTATGCCGTGGGTCGAGTCGGCCGTCGTCCAAAGGCACTTTCCTGATACAATAAAAATTGATGTTGCTGAGCATACTCCTATAGCTTTATGGCAGAACAAGGGACGTTACTATGTTATTACTTCAAAAGGCCTTGTCCTAGGTAAAGATGCCGGCATATACGGATTGGAGGATTTGCCCGTCATAGTGGGTGAAGAAGCGCCCTCAAAAACACCTCAATTGCTTTCCTTGCTTTCGCAAAATAAAGAATTATTTGCGAGGCTTAAGGGGGCAACTTTTGTAGGTAAAAGAAGGTGGGATATTTTTCTTGATTCTTTGGATAAGGGATTGGTTATAAAACTACCCGAAAATGGCATAGAAGCTGCTTTACAACGACTTAAAACGCTGCAAGAAAATTACTCAATTCTTAAGCGCAAATTAACTTTAATTGATTTAAGATTACCCCTAAAGCTGACTGTAAGGCTCTAAAAACCTTGCTTTTTGGCGGGTTTGGTTAATGCTCTATTTGTTAAAGGAGAACGATTAGTTGCTGCAGAGTATTGTCCGCGAAAAATTGGTTGCGGTGCTTGATATCGGAACAAGTAAAATCTGCTGTTTGATTGCCAGAGCGGGAGCAAAAGGCGATGTGCAAATAATCGGACAAGGTATCAGCCGCTCCAAAGGGTTTAAAAGCGGTAAGATAACCGAACTTAATAAGCTTATAGAAACTATTCGCTCGGCGGTTGATTTAGCAGAACATAACCTTAACGAATCGATTAAAAAGGTAACTGTCAATGTATCTTCGCCTTCCTTGCAATCGCAACTTATCGGGGCAGAAGTGCAGCTGTCGCCCTATCCTATCGGCAACTCTGATGTGGAAAAGGTGTTAAATAGGGCCTTTGCTCAATTCCTCAACGAGAATGAACAAATACTTCATCGCATACCTCTTTCTTACAGCATTGACGGCGATGATGATAAAGACGACCCAAGGGGAATGGTTGGTTCTATGCTTGGGGCCGAGCTTAACATGATTTCCTCAAACATGACACCGGTCAGGAATATCTGCAACGCTGTTGAAAGCAGCTATATGCAAGTGGAAAGTATGGTTGCCACGCCGCTTGCCTCGGCTCTTGCTTCGCTTACCGATGATGAGCGGGAGCTTGGAGCTATAATGCTTGATATCGGGGCGGGGACGACATCCATTGCGGTGATAGAAAAAGGGAAAGTTGAATATGTCAGCACCATTCCTTTGGGCGGAGCGCATATTACCAGCGATATTGCGCAGCTTCTGGCAATTGGGCTTGATAGAGCCGAGGAGCTTAAAACCCTTTACGGGCGCACTTTTGCTTCGCCTACCGATGATAAGGAAATGATAAATGTGATTCCCGTCGGGGAAAGCGGAGACAGTGGGACGGTGCCGATACCTAAGTCTGACCTTATCGCTATTATTCAGCCGCGAGTTTTGGAAATATTTGAAAAGGTTAAAGAGCGTCTTATCGAGGACAACTTCTACGGCATTCCCAGCAGGCGTGTTGTGCTTACCGGCGGAACAAGCCAACTGCAAGGGATGAAGGAAGCTGCGGCTTTTGTTTTGGACGACAGGCAGCCCAGAATCGGTTATCCCATTATGGAAGGCTTGCCGGACAATTTGGAAAATCCGGGATTCTCGACGGCTGTCGGACTACTTAGATATGCTTTTGATACTGCTAAATTTGAGCAGGAAGCAGATGTTGGATTATTACGTAAAACGGAAAAGTTTAGGAGGATTGGAAAATGGTTTTTACAGAGTTTTTAGACGAAGAAACGGTTGACAAAGTCGAGTCTGCCCCTGTTTCTGCTCCTGCAAAGGATAAAAAGGAGAAGGGCCTAAAGAAAGAAAAGGAAAAGCCTATGAACCTTAATATCGGAGTACCAAAAGATGAGCCTATGCTCCTGCTTACTCCTAAAATATCCGTTATCGGTGTGGGCGGAGCGGGAGGCAATGCCATTAACACTATGATTGCCTCGGATTTAAAGGGCGCGCGCTTTTTGGTTGCTAACACCGATGCGCAGGCGCTTTCGCTTTCCTTTGCCGACTGCCGTATTCAATTGGGATTGGAAACGACCAGAGGACTCGGCTCGGGTATGAACCCCGCCGTGGGTAAAGCTGCCGCCGAGGAGGCTATTGATAAAGTCATTGAAGAAATTAAGGACTCTAACATGCTGTTCATTGCCGTGGGTATGGGCGGCGGAACCGGCACGGGCGCTGCTCCCGTCATTGCTAAGGCAGCGAAAGAGCTTGGCATTCTTACGGTAGGCGTGGTCACAAAGCCTTTTAACTTTGAAGGCAAGCGGCGCATGGAAATTGCGGTAAAAGGTATTGAGGAGCTTTCCAAGCACGTTGATACCATCATTGTCATTCCCAACCAGAACTTGTTCAGGATTGCGACCGAGAAAACCAGCTTCTCCGATGCGTTTAAAATGGCGGACAATGTGCTTTATTCGGGCGTGAGGAATATTACGGATTTGATTATGGTACCGGGGCTTATCAACCTTGACTTTGCAGATGTTTGCACTGTCATAAAAGAAATGGGACGTGCGATGATGGGCAGCGGCGAGGCGGAAGGAGAGAACCGTGCTTTACTGTCTGCCGAAGCGGCCATTACCAATCAGCTTTTGGACGATAACTCCATGAAAGGTGCAAAGGGTATTCTTATTAACATTACGGGCGGCATGGACCTTAGCTTGCTTGAAGTTGATGCGGCGGCCGAGCGCATTAAGTCCGAGGTCGACCCCGATGCCAACATCATCATCGGCGCATGCCTTGATCCTTCTTTGGAAGGCAAGATGCGCGTGTCGGTAGTAGCAACAGGTATTTCTTCCAAAAAGACAATTGATGAGCCGGTGGAAACTATGGCGGCGGATACTATATTCGGTGCAAGGTTTGGCGGATTTGCGCAAAGAGCGGCGGCGCCTAAACCTGTATCTACCCCCTCGCCTTCAAGTGCGACTACACCGTTTACTGCGGCAAAAGAAGAGTTGTCCAAGCTATTTGCGGCAGCAGGCGAATCTGCTTTATCCGAGGGCGATAGCGTAACGCTCGGCATTACTAAGGAAAATGTTGAGGTTACTATTGATCAAGCTGAGAAAGAGCCTTCCTTTGAAGAAGAACCTCAATCTGCCACTATTGTCATTGATGATACAGAGGCAAGCGGCGATAACGATGACGATATGCCTATTATAGGCAGCGCCCAAGCTTTTGGCATCGGGACCGAGCCGATTATGACGATTTACGATGACGAGGATAAGGAAGGCATGGGCGAAATGGGTATCGGAGCGGTACCCGATGATTATCGAGAAGAAGTTGCCGAACCTGAGCCTGAGCCCGAAGCTAAGCCCTATTCCGGCTTGTTCAAGCGAGTGACAAAGTTTACTTTGGGTCGGCATGCAAAAGCTAAGGCTAAGCTTGCCGAAGAACCTGCACCGGTGCCAAAACCTGCACCTTCCGCTACCGCCGCGCCAAAAGCTCAGCCGAAACGCGAAGCACGGCCAGATGTAGATGAGGAAAGAGGGACAAGAGGTGCATCTTCCCTTGGTCTTGGCATTGCTCCCGATGCTGGCGACACTGGTTTTGGTGGCGGTGAGGACGATCTCGACATTCCCGCATTTTTACGAAGGCACTAAGGGGGCGGGGGCAAAGTCCTCTCTCTCGTCATTCTCATACGTAGCATGGGAATCCATTACGGGCAGGGGCTGGAAGAAGTTGGTCCGCAGTAATAAACGGTAGCGGAAGCACCGTTTTGCCCATTAGTACCATTGGAAGCGACACATGAATAGCCGCTCTCACAATATCCTGCTCCACCACTATCACTACCACTTGCAGTGCATTTACCGTTACAGGAAACCCCACTGCCACCCGTAGCACCTGTCCAATTGTATCCGCTACTTTTACTTCCACCACCACCAGAAAATCCTCCGCCTCCAGCATACCCCCCAGATCCACCGCCACCAGCAGCTAGCACCGGAGCCGAAGTACTCGCCCAGAAGGCTATACCAGGGCCTCCTGACCAAGTAATTTGATACGAATTCACATCACGATAACTGTACGTACCACCACCAATTGTTCTTACTGTTAAAGTCATGCTTTTGGAAAACTCTTTTGTGGCGGTTAAAACACCACCTGATCCATGGTATTTGGATGAAGAACGACCACTTTTAAGATCCATACTAGAATAAGAACCCACTCCTCCGCGTAAAATAATCTTATACCTTCCGGCGGCTACGGTCTTATAACTTCCTGTTCCGGAGAGTACTGTACTTCCTGCTCTGATAGGATCGCAAATGTTCATGTTGCAATATGGAATACCTTTGACGCAATCACTGTCAGAGTTGCAAGATTTTGTTGCCGAGCAAACGCTGTTATCGCAGTAGGGAATCGCGCTTGGGCAAGCAGCATTGACCAAGCAGGATTTTGTTGATGAGCAAAAGCCATTGTCGCAATATGGAGTGCTGCCGGAGCAATTAGCGTTGGTGGTACAAGTGCTGGAACAATCAGTCTCTGACTCACCGCAATAAGCAATTGAGGCATAACCGGCAACGTTGTTGCCATAGACGTTGGCAGACCAGTTTTGCGGGGATACCGTAGAGTTACCGCCGGGAATGTTTGTGCAATTGTAACCGCTTTTACAATAACCCGAGCCGCCCCAACCCTCGGGACTTGATAATCCTGCGCCTCCATTAGCCGTATTACAATTAGACGACCCGTTACAATACGTTATATTATTTCCTAAATTACCGTTCCAACTGTACCCTTGTCCTTCACTTCCGTATCCGCCTTCGTATCCTCCGCCGGCAGAACCTGCGGCTGTGCCTCCGCCTGCAACCAGTGCAGGAGGTGTATCCGCATAGACACTATCTACAAGAGCTACTCCAGCTCCGCCAAAACCTATAGCATCGGGAAGTCTGGCACCTTTTATTGCTTTTATGGTTAGGATATCGTCTTTGGAAAACTGCCTGTTAGCAATTACGACACCTCCCGAACCTTTTTTATCATCTCCTGCGGCAGCGGATCCCGGCTCTCCCATCAGCGTGATTTGATACCAACCGGGTTTAGTAATGCTAAACGCCGAGCCACCAACCATTGCTACAGGATCCGCCAGACTTGAAGTTGAGATATTATTAACCTCAAAACTTGTGCCTTCGCATTTAACGCGAATTTTGCCCTCATAATCTTCACCGTTACCGTAAGTTAGTGTGTAAATTTTAGGAATGGGGTAAGTGTCGTTAAACGCATCATAAATCGCATCAACCTTTGCGCAAGTCGTATTTAGACCCAGTTTATATGCCTTTTTGCACGCATGCATCATACCGGAATTACATTCTTGAACCAGTTGCAAATCATTCTTTGCTTCTTCTCCCGCTTCGTCCCAACCGTCAATGCAATCTTCTCTGTCACCTTTATCAAAGCAAAACCGCTTGGTTGCTACAACTTTTGTTGATGTTATTTTATTCGTAGCTGTTACGTTTTGGGCGTTTACATCTTGAGCGATGAGCCGGTCGATTGTGCCGTTTTGAGCGGCAAGGTTAATTGCATTTATCTGCTCAGCCGTAAGTTCAAACTCGCCCATGTCAAGGTCGCTGTCCACCAAAATGTCGCTGATGTTAACACGATATTTTTCCTTGTTATATTCGGTAGTTACCGCAACCGCTCCCGTGGGGAAGTTCTTCGTTGTAAAGTATCTTTCTAGCGGCTCGCTCCAAAGACCGTTAATGCCCCATGCCGCATCGGGATCCACCGCAGTGTATATCCCCGCAGATACGCCGATAAGCTCCGCCACCTTTGCTGCGCGAGTGTCCGAACCTGTATTAACCGTGTCTATAATCATCGCCTTTAGTACGGGCTTGTTCTCTTCATCCTCTCTCCGTATGCCTATGATATACCTGCCATCAAAGTTATCGCCTATGCCAAGTTCGCTGGGGTAAATCTCTTTGTGTTGATTATGCCCGAGCTCGCCCACCAATGCCGTAATATTCGCGGGATCTTTTAAAAAATTTTCCGTCTTTTGCTGAAGATAAATAAGGGTGTTCGCGCGATTGATGTTCTCAATGTCCGCCCTACGATCGGCTACATGCTTATATAAAAGCGGGGTGAAGGTCGCTATCATGCCGAGAACTATAATCGCCTCAAGCAAAAGTGAGCCGCTTTGCGGGGTCGTGCCTGCGTCCTTGCCTAATCCGCAAGCCTCTGCCGCCAAACTTTCTTCCATCACAAATGTTCCTTGTGCCACTAAAATTCAGAATCGTAAATAAAAGCCGATAACTTGCGCGAAGGTTAGCAGATTAAAAAAAAGATAACAAGCTAAATAAATCACTAGAAAGGGTTGGTTTGCCTTAGCGCTGAGTCCACTTGTGCCAGCGATTTTCGGACGCCCAGTGCTGCCAAGGAGGTCACGGCGCAGTCTTTCAGCCCGCACGGGATTATGCCTTTGAAATGAGTCATGTCGGGGCTTACGTTTAGAGCAAAGCCGTGCGTACTTACACCGTGCAAGATACGCACGCCGATGGCCGCGATTTTCTTGTCCTCGCCATTGTCATTTACCCATACGCCGATGAGACCGGGCTTTGTAAACGCGGGGACGCTAAGCAAAGAAAGCGCGTCTATCAGCCAGTTTTCGGTTAAGGATATGAACGCTTTTACACCCAGCGAGCGGGCGGGAAGATTTAGCATTATGTAGCCTATCCTTTGGCCTATCCCATGAAAGGTGAACTTACCTCCTCGGCCGCTTTCATACACGGGAAGGCGCGCGGGGTCCAAGAGTTCGTCGTCTTTTGCCGAAATGCCGCGAGTGTATAAGTTAGGGTGCTGCAAAAGCCATATTTGCTCGGGCGCGCCGTATTTCCTTATATTTTCCGCGGCTTTCTCCATTTTGGCTATGGTTTCAAGATAGGGTTGCGGAGAGGCAAAAGTTTTTATTTGCAGCATTTTTGCTAAATCCTCTTGAAATGTTTTTTATTATTTGCTATGTCAATCAAGCCTTGGAAGCAAGAGTTTTCTTGCTTTGTTTTCTGCGGTCGTGGCGGAATTGGTAGACGCGCAGCGCTAAGGACGCTGTAGAGAGATCTGTGGAGGTTCGATTCCTCTCGACCGCACCAAGTGTTTGGGTAAGTTGTGTATTTTACCTTTTATCCGTTGGAGTTTTTTATTGGTAGATTCGGTTCTCAAAAATATAAAAATCCTTGTCGCTGATGATAGCCCTCATACTTTGATTTTGCTTAAGTCTTCGCTTCTGTCGCTCGGGTGCGAGCAGGTAAAGGAAGCGACTGATGGCGATGATGTGCTTAAGGTCATTTCTTATTTCAAGCCGGACATACTGATTTGCGATTGGAAAATGCACCCCATGGACGGAATTGAGCTGGCGAAGAAAATCCGCATGAGTGAGGACAGCGACAATCCTTTTCTGCCGATTATCATGATTTCCGGATACCCCGAACCCGAAGTGATAAAGTATGCCAAAGACGCGGGAGTGGACGCTTTTATCCCCAAACCCGTGACGAAAGAGATTTTGCTTGAGCATATCAAGGCGGTGCTTGCGAATCCGCGCCCTTATGTGCGGACGCCAAGCTATTTCGGCCCTGACAGACGCGATCGGCAAGAGTTCTTTGACGGTGAGGACAGGCGCAAGTCCGGTGTGCAGACTATCGTGCCGAAGGGCAAGCGTATAAAGCTTTAAACAAATCGGTATTTGTTGCATTGAGGAAAGGATTTGCTATAGTCCTTTATATCTTTATGTTTTAACGCTCTTGCGGGTATGAGGTTGCTATGGGATTTTTCAAAAGTATGTTTTCGTTTAACGGCTTTATGAGCCGGTCAGAGTACTGGAAAGCGATAATTCTTTATATATGGGCGCCGGCGGTGGTGATGTTGTTCCTAGCGATTTTGGCAGGAGTATATCACTTTGGCACAAATACGGTGGTTCTTTTCGGTTCGTCCGAAGTCACGGGGCTTAGGCTGCTGGTGTGGCTTTTGGCGCTTTATGAGGTGATGGCGAACACCTATTGCATAATGGCAATTATGGCCAAAAGGCTTAGAGATTTTTCAATCACGCCGTGGATGGCGATTTTGTTTTTTATCCCGCCGCTTACACCGTTTGTGGTGATTTTGTTCGGTATGTTTCCCACTAATGTAAATGCCTATGAGAGATAGGTGAAGGGGGCTGGGTTCCCTTTATTGAGCAGGACCGCAGAGGGCGTAACCGTAGAGAGTTTTATAGCTACGACAGCGATCGTCTAGGCTACCAGTTATCAGATTCACTTGCCACACGCGGTAGGTATTATTTTCAGAATCCTGATTAGTATAAATATAATGCCGTGAACTAGTTACATTACCAGTAGAGCTGTTCCACGAATCGGTCGTGCTAATACCGCTTACCGCTGTCAATGTCTGCCCTGTGCCTACTGCCGTAGCATTTTTTATAAGACTCCACCTTGCCCCTTCGGTGCAACCGCCGGTTAGAACACTTTTATCAGCAGGCAAAGTTTTCCCAAGCTTAGCGCATATCTCTTGTGCTTCCCACCACTCTATGAACGGTCCCACTAGATCCCATTCCTCATTTTTGCCGTTACAGGTTATGTTCACCTGCCTGTGCCACATGTTGACATTGCTTATTGTTCCCCACGAGCCCGTCCAATAAACAGCTGATGGTAATGTAACATAACTATTTACCGCAGGTATGTTTACACAGCTTACACTATGAGCAACAGGATAAGCACATTGGCTCGTATCACCCCAGGTCTGATAATGCTTAAACTGTCCATTGGGGCAGGTGGTGCAGTTTGCCCAACCAGCTATCCAGGTATCTGTTGGCATAGTATCGGTCGAGTCGCACGTGAGAATCTGCGTCGCGCTACATTCACGATTATTACAGAAAGGCTTTGAACTCGGACAATCCAAATAAGTAAGGCATGTTCTTGTTGCCTCCTCGCACAATCCCGAGTCGCAGAAGTAGCCTTCGGGGCATTGCGAGTCGGTAAGACATGTAGTGTAGCAAGTCCGATTCGCATCAAAGCCATAGGTGCCGCAGCCGGTAGAGCAAGTGCCGCTTAAACAATACACCCCTGTGCCACAATCCGTTCCTTTCGTGCAGGTGCAAGGACCTTGGTTACATGAGCCGCTCGCCGTAAAAATCACCGCCTCACCGTTGAAATCTATCGATTCGCTTCTCTCGCTTCCGCTCGGCAAGTCCGTCGGCATATCCTCTTTTTCAAAAACTACCTCGCCGCCAACTTCTTTTATCCGACGTAAAATAGCTCGCGAATCGGCTGACTCCTCTC
>Ga0310786_10000479_pt1 | contig 65091 bp, 51 predicted proteins | sample AusTroGonzalo_MG_FD_203881 | JGI IMG/M metagenome (GOLD analysis project Ga0310786, IMG submission 203881) | Bovine rumen microbial communities from tropical cattle in Woodstock, Queensland, Australia - Gonzalo_03 (v2) (version 2) | ecosystem: Host-associated > Mammals > Digestive system >...
AAAAAAGCCCCTGAATAGCAATCGCATTCAGGGGTCAATTTTATTTTGCCGCAGAGAGTCATTCATATTTTGCCCGTGAGGGTCAACATCGCTTGCCCTCGGGGGTCAAACACGCTCGGCTTTTCCAACGCCTATCGTCAGGAGTTAATGAAGCAACGTTTTGAAGAATACCAGGATAAAGCCTATAGCTGTTACAACAAGGGAGACTTCAATGGTTTCATCTTTTACTCAGATTATGCTCTCAACACAGGTTGGTACAACAGTAAACTGTATTATGACAGAGGCACCGCCATTTTCATTACATCTACAAGCGGTTTTTCCCATTATACCCGTGAAAACTCGCTTTTACAATCAATCTAATGCTGAAAACAACAAAAAACACCTTGAATTTGGAAAATTTTCCATAAAATCGGCGTTCTTTTGGAAAGTTTTGCTACCTTTGCATCGTAAAAGCAATAATTTATGGAAAAAAATGCCCTATTGAACCACGAAGTCGTGATGGCTTCTTCCGACAAGACAACCAACAACTTCATTACGAAGATGAAGAAAGAAGGCCGTCTTGTCAAGATTGCCACGAAGATATACACTACCAATCTCAACGACACCCCAGAGAACATCATCCGCAGAAATCTTTTCTTCATCCTTGGCGAACTGTTCCCCGATGCCGTCATGAGTCATCGTAGTGCCTTCGAGTGCCGCCCCACTAACGACGGACACATCTACCTTACCTATAAATACACGAAGAAAGTATCGTTGCCGGGCATTACAGTCCATCTGCTTGAAGGACAGAAAGCCCTTCCCGCCGATTATCCTTTCATGGGAGGTCTGCATATCTCTTGCAGTGCCAGGGCCTACCTTGAAAACCTACAGACGGGCTATAGCCGCGATGGCGTTTCCAAGTGTCTTCCACAGGACGTTATCGAAGAGAAACTGGATAAAGTCTTGCAGACCAATGGTGAGGACGAACTGAACAAGTTGCGCGACACAGCCCGCGAGATAGCCGAACAGCTTGACATGGCCGACGAGTTCAAGCAACTGGACTCCATCATCGGGGCTATCCTTTCCACTAAGCCCTCGAAGATTCTCACTTCCTCGGTTGCCGAAGCCCGTGCCTTGGGAGAGCCGTTCGACAGTCAGCGACTGAAGCTCTTCAGCATTCTAATGGCTGCACTCAACGAGCGTGAGTTTGAGAATTTCATTGAGCCGAACGAGACGGATGCCGCCTACAACAACTTCGCCTTCTTTGAAAGTTATTTCTCCAACTATATTGAAGGAACGGAGTTCGAGGTGGAGGATGCCCGACAGATCATCGAGACCCGTACCCCGATGCCTGCCCGCAATGCTGACAGTCACGACGTGCTGGGCACATATTACATTGTTTCCAACCGAAAGGAAATGGCTATCACGCCCACCTCGCCCGACCATCTGCTTGACATCCTCCAGCATCGTCACCGCGTGATGATGTCTGCCCGTCCAGACGTCAATCCCGGCATGTTCAAGACACAGAACAACCGCGCTGGCGAGACCCATTTTGTCGATTTCCAGCAGGTTCGCGGAACGCTGAAGAAAGGCTTCGAGGTCTATAGTGCCCTACGTCACCCCTTTGCTCGCGCCCTCTTCATGCTCTTTATGATTAGTGAGGTTCATCCGTTCTCCGACGGTAACGGACGCATTTCCCGCATCATGATGAATGCCGAACTGACAGCTGCTGGACAGTCGAAAATCATTATTCCCACCGTGTTCCGCACTGACTATCTCAGTGCACTGCGCCAACTCACCCGAAAGGAAAACCCTGAAAAGCTGATCAATGCCATCCAGCGTGTACGGCTGTTCAGCTATAACCTCCGTGGAGATAACTTTGAGGAAATGCGCGACTACATGGAACGCTGCAACGCTTTCAAGGAAGAAGATGAATATATATTACGCTTTTAACTTATGGAACAGAAATTCGGGATAAATAGCATTGACATCAAGGCGCTACGCCCCTCGAACGCTACGAGTTGCTGCTCCGCCGCTGTCCAGGCATCGAGCAAGTGATGTTGGCAGACAGCATAACCAAAAATCCAGTTTGCAATATTTGTTTGCTGGCATCAAACAAAAATACCGAATTTTATTTGCTGGTATCAAACAAACATATTACCTTTGCCCTTGATTTGATGATGTCTTTATAATATTGTGGCAATTATGGCTATAACGAAAGAGACGTTCCGTACCCTGATTCATGAGGGACAGGAAGAGATAAGAGACGTGGAACTATACGACCGTCCTTTTGACTTTGAAGAGAACGGACGCTATGTGCTTGTTGGAGTACGTCAGGCGGGTAAATCTTATATGCTTTATAAGCGTGCCAGGCAGATGATGGCTGCTGGCTATCAGTTAGAGGATATGGTGTATGTCAACTTTGACGATGAACGTCTGATGGGTATGACTGCTGACGAACTTGACCTTATTCTGCAAGCTTATCAGTCGGTTTACAATCGCACACCTGTTTTTTTCTTTGATGAGATACAGAATGTTGAGGGCTGGGAACATTTTGCCCGTCGTTTAGCCAACAAAAAATATCGTGTCTATATCACTGGTAGCAATGCCAAGATGCTGAGCCGAGATATTCAGACTGTTCTTGGCGGTCGTTTCCTCGATGCACTCATATACCCCTACAGCTTTTCGGAATACTTGGAGGCAAAGGGAGTCGCATTGGAGAAGGAATGGCAGTATGGCCGTCAGCGTGCCATCGTACAGCAAGCCTTTGCGGATTATATGAAGTGGGGCGGTTTTCCGGAACTGCTGTTATTCCGTAACAAACGCACTTGGCTGAACGGTCTCTATGAAAAGATTCTTTTGGGTGACATCATTCAGCGCAATAAGGTGAAGAACGAGATGGCATTACGACTGACCATGAAGCGACTGGCAGAGAATGTGATGCAACCCATATCCTACAATCGTGTTGCCAACCTTATTCGTTCAACTGGCTCCAGCATCGCCGTCTCTTCTGTCAGCGACTATGTGCGCTATGCGCAGGAAGCTTGCATGCTGTTCTCGTTGGAGAACTATGCCTCGAAGTTCGTTGAAAAAGAGACAGTGAAGAAGCACTACTTTGTTGATAACGGCCTGCTGAGTATTTTTTTGTTCAACGGAGATAATGCATTGTTGGAAAATCTCTGCGCCATACACCTGCGCAAACGCTATGGTGAAGAATTGTGTTATTATAATAAGAATGTAGAGGTGGACTTCCTTGTAGCAGAAGAAGGCTATGCCGTTCAAGCTTCCTATTCTATTTTTGGTGAAGGTATGCAGGAAACCTTTGAACGTGAGACCAAGGCATTGAAGCAATTGGATGCTTTTCTTACGTTGGAGCGTATGGTGATTGTCACTTACGACGAAGAAGGAACACTTCCTTTAGATAATGGTAAACAGATAGAGGTAATTCCTGTTTGGAAGTGGCTGCTTGAATAGGCATGTTAATAGCAATTGAAAAGTATCCCAACCTAATAATTGATAATACCCCACGCTGGCCAGAGTTTTGTGTATGGATTAGTAATTGGTATTCTTTGGCTTTACTATTTACATGTTATCCGAACATAGATTCGATGTCAGGGAAAAATTTCCCTGACATCGCAAACTCCCATCAATGCAGTGGTTGAGGGGAATCATTGGCATTCGGATCCTTCGGGGGGCTATGATGCTTTTCAGGGCGAAGAACAGGAAATAGGGCGCTACGAAGCTACGAGGCTACGAGGCTACATTAGCTTACTTTGATGTGTTTCCGCGAGGAGGGTGGGGGAGTTACTTCCACCCTTACAATATACTTATCTTATATATATTATTATATATATATAATAATATATATAAGATAAAAGTAACGCCCTTCCTTCCCGTTGCACCATCGAATTCACTCAATGTAGCCTCGTAGCCTCGTAGCGCCCTTGATTTTCCCCTGCACCCTGGCCACAGGCAGAGAAACGTAATTTCAGGCGCAAAATAATTACGTTTCGTGGCCTGCGAGCGGCATGCACGCTTTCATCGGCCTCGCCCACTGCCTGAACAGAAAGGCTTGGTGTCCACAGTCCGTCCATCGCCCCGATTTTAACATTTGAACTAAATCGGGAATGAATGCCCCAGATGTTTGGTGAGGCGCTGCTTTCTTCGTATCTTTGTAGTGTTATAACAAAGGCACTTCGTGAAGCGAAAACCAACGGGAAGCGGCCGACCGTGAATGACGGCTGCAAAGTGAAACAACCTAAAAAACTATTTTACAGTATGGCAAAAATTTTCTATGAATTGAAGCAGAACAAGAACGAGGATTCTGCTGCCTTCGGCAAGTGGTATGCGCGACCCAAGTCTGTGGAGACCCTCAACACGCGCAAGTTGGCCCAGCACATCTCTGAGCATGGATCTATCTACACCCCCGACGTGGTTTATGGTGTGCTGGAGAAGTTCCGCAGCTGCCTCATCGAGATGCTCTTGGAGAGCAAGAAGGTGAAGATTGAGAGTCTGGGAACCTTCTATTGCACCCTCGAGAACGAGAAGGGCGGTGCCGAGTCGGAAGACAAGTTCAGCGTGCAGAAGCACCTCAAGGCCCTGCACATCCGATTCCTGCCTGAGCAGGAGCAGGAGATGAACCTCTCCAGCCGCGAGTTCATCAAGAAGGCTGAGTTCATCAATGTGAAGGAGTTGCTCAAGCGCGATGAGGATACCGAAGACGGCGGCACTTCCGACAATGCTGGCAGCTCTGATTATGGCAGCAGCTCAGACAATGGTGGTAGCTCTGACAATGGCGGCACCTCAGACAATGGCGGCACCCAGAATGGTGGCACTGACAATGGCGGCGGTGACAACGGTGACGATGATGTGAGCCTCGGATGAAATTCAATTGAAAATTGAAAATGCCATGCGGGATGATTTTTATAAACACGGATTATAAGGATTATAAGGATTTTCAATTTTCATTCAGGTCCGACATCACTGGAGCAGCGTAAAGAAATTGCAAGATTCTCACGTTAAAAGCGCCGCACCGCAAAGCTTGAGCAAACCGAAGGCATAGTCAAGCTTGCTTGAACTATGCTGAGGTGCAGCCAAGATTATGCAAAGACCCCGAAGGGGACGTCTTGCGGCGCTTAGTGAGAATCGCCGCAATTTTAGCTGCGCAAGTGCAGTCGGCGGGCTTTCTTTGGTTCGTTTCTTTCGCCCGTGCGAAAGAAATGAACGAGTAATTTTAAATTTTCAATTTAATAAAGTGAAACGTTTGAAAGAATGGACAGCCATCGGCCTACTTACTGCAGGAGTGGCCATGGCGTTCATCGCCCTGTTCTTGCCACCGCCAGGCGAGATACACGACAGCGTGCTCTATGTATTTGCGCAGATACTCATCTATTGTGGTACGGTCTTCGGACTGGACAGTTATTTCACCCAGAAAATCTCTAAGCATTATGACAACAGAAAAGAAGAATAAGTGGTCAGTGATTGTGAATGTCATTCTCACTGCATTGACAGCCATCGCAACGGCCTTGGGACTCACGTCCTGCTGGTAAAAAAGAAAGCTCCCCACAACGAAAGGGGAGCTTTTTTTATATTTTTATAAATGATTGCCTGCTGTTCAGTTCATCTTCCCATTCTTCACACTCAGGAGTATGGTCCATGGAATAGTCATGCTCCATATCCCAATCATCTATCTTGTCTTTCAGCTCGTAGATCCGGTCGTTCAGGTCACTTATCCTGTTCTCCTATTGTATCGGTCATCCCTGACCTTGCTCCCAATAGGTTTTCACTCAGTTTTTCCTTTTTTCCTTATGATGTTCAGTATAACATCTTTTTCAGCAAAGAAATATAGATATTTATTGTATCTTTGCATTGTGTATTTCTTCGACATCTGACTAAATCAAATGTCGATTAGTAGCAAAACAACCCCATACCAATAATATGATAAAGAATTTGATATTCGACTTCGGAAAAGTATTGGTGGACTATGACTTCCTTCACATCATCAATACTTTCTTCACCGACAAAGAGGAGGAAGCAGAATTTGTACGCCTGTTTACTGACGATGATTTCATCGACCGTTGCGACAAGGAAGATGTACCTTTTCTTGACACTATCAAAGATATGCAGCAGCGATATCCCAAGTTCAAGGTGCAGGCTCAAGCCTTTCACGATAGCTATGTGGATTTTGTAACGGGTGAGGTGCCAGGCATGCAAGAGGTGCTCAAAACTCTGAAAGCAGAAGGTTTTAAGCTCTATGGGTTGAGCAATTGGTGCAGTGTGGTACACGAGGTGATGCGCCGATACCCCATTTTCACCCTGCTCGACGGCAGGCTCATCTCTTCTGAAGAACACCTTCTCAAACCAGCCCCTGCCATCTATCACCGCTTCTGTCAAAAGTTCCTTGTGAAGCCGGAAGAATGCCTTTTCACCGACGACAAGTCCAAGAACATCGTCGGAGCCCGGAGCATAGGCATGCATGCCATTTTGTTTCAAAATGCAACTCAATACATGCAGGAGCTACGCTTAATGATAAAGCAATAACAATTATTGTGCTATTCTCAGATTTCTATCTGTTTTTGGGAGAGTTTTAGTAGTGGGATGATGATACAAGAACTCGGAGCTGTCGCAGCTCCGAGTTCCCCACACACATATCAAAAACAACCAACGTAATGATGGCTTGGCGATGGCTGTACACCAAGCCTGTGTCTTAGCGGATAAATAATAATTCTCTGTACTTGGGCAATGGCCAGAGGGCATCGTCCACAACCAGCTCGAGTTTGTCAATCTGATAGCGGATGGTATCCATCAACGGCTCCACCTTGTCATGGTAGGCAATGGCCTTCTCATGCTCATCAGCAATCTTATTGGCCAGTTTGCGGGCATTGACAAGTTCCTCTACCCCCTTCTCGATGGTGCTGGTGCGCTCGGCTATCTCCTCAATGATCTTCAGGTTGCGGGCGTTGAGCTTCTCAGCCTTGTCCTGTGGGAACATCTTCGATACGCTGTCCACATTCTTCAGCAGCGCCGTCTGGTAGCGAGTGGCTACCGGGATGATGTGGTTCATGGACAAGTCGCCCAACACACGGGCTTCAATCTGAATCTTCTTGGTGTAGGTTTCCCATTTCACCTCGTTTCGGGCTTCCAGTTCCTTGCGTGTCATCACACCGAGGCTCTCGAACAACTGGATACTCTCTGCATCCAAATAACGCTCAAAGATGACAGGGCACGACTTCTCCACATCGAGGCCACGCTTGGCGGCTTCCACTATCCATTCGTCGCTGTAGCCGTTGCCATCAAAGCGGATGGGCTTACAGGTCTTGATATCCTCACGGAGCACATCGATGATGGCATGGAAAGTGGCATTGTGCTGCGAGTCTTTGAACTCCTCGGAAATTTCAGCTATTCGTGCATCCACACGCTTCTTGAAGTTGATGAGCGCTTCTGCCACTGCCGAGTTGAGCGTAATCATGGCGCTGGCGCAGTTGGCCTCAGAACCCACGGCACGGAACTCAAAGCGGTTGCCTGTGAAAGCAAACGGCGAGGTGCGGTTACGGTCAGTATTGTCGATAAGGATTTCAGGGATTTCAGGGATATCCATCTTCATGCCTTGCTTGCCGTCCATCGCAAGAATGTTCTCACGGTCGGCCTTCTCGATGTGATCCAGCAATTCAGACACCTGCTTGCCCAGGAATGATGAGATGATGGCTGGTGGAGCCTCGTTGGCACCCAAGCGATGGGCATTGGTGGCCGACATGATGCTGGCCTTGAGCAGTCCGTTGTGGCGATATACGCCCATGAGTGTCTCCACGATGAAGGTGGCGAAACGCAGGTTCTGCTCGGGAGTCTTGCCAGGAGCGTGCAACAACACACCATTGTCAGTACTCAAAGACCAGTTGTTGTGCTTGCCGCTGCCGTTGATGCCGTCGAACGGTTTTTCGTGAAGCAGCACACGGAAGCCATGTTTGCGGGCCACGCGCTTCATCACCGACATCAGCAACATGTTGTGGTCAACAGCCAGGTTGGTATCCTCAAAGATGGGGGCCAACTCAAACTGATTGGGGGCCACCTCGTTGTGACGTGTCTTGACAGGAATACCCAATTCAAGGGCAACAATCTCCAGTTCACGCATGAAGGCTGCCACACGCTCGGGAATGCTGCCAAAATAATGGTCGTCCATCTGCTGGTTCTTGGCCGAGTCATGTCCCATGAGGGTACGGCCTGTGAGCACCAGGTCCGGACGGGCGGCATAGAGACCTTCGTCCACCAGGAAATACTCCTGTTCCCAGCCGAGGTTGGAAGTCACTTTCTTCACACTTGGATCGAAGTAGTGGCAAACCTCCGTAGCAGCCACATTCACCGCATGAAGGGCACGCAAGAGCGGTGCCTTATAGTCAAGTGCCTCACCACTGTATGAGATAAACACGGTGGGAATGCACAGTGTATCATCGATGATGAAGACAGGTGAGGTAGGATCCCAAGCGGAGTAGCCGCGGGCCTCGAAGGTAGAGCGGATACCGCCAGAAGGGAATGAAGAGGCATCAGGCTCTTGCTGTACCAACAACTTACCCGTGAATTCCTCTACCATACCACCCTTGCCATCGTGCTCAATAAAGGAATCATGCTTCTCGGCAGTGCCCTCGGTCAAGGGTTGGAACCAGTGGGTATAATGGGTCACACCGTTCTCCGTGGCCCACTGCTTCATGCCCTCGGCCACCGCATCGGCCACTTCACGGTCGAGACGGGCACCGTTGTCCATCACGTCAATCATCTTCTCATAGACGTCTTTGGGGAGATACTTGTACATTTTCTCACGGTTGAAGACCAGTTTCCCAAAATACTTTGAAGGTCTTTCAACTGGCATCTTTACATCGAGTGGCTTCTTCTTAAAAGCCTCACCGACAACTTGAAATCTTAATGCTTCCATAATTGTATATTGTTAAGTGTTACATCGTCCAATTTTCAATTCTCTGTAAAGCCGCTTGCGTATTCTCGTGCGTGTTGAATGCAGTGAAGCGCACATAGCCCTCACCCGCTGGACCAAAGCCCACGCCTGGCGTGCAGACTACATTGGCGCCATAGAGCAGTTGCTTGAAGAACTGCCAAGAGTCCATTCCATGAGGTGTACGCATCCAAATGTATGGCGCGTTCTCGCCTCCATAGGCCTCATACCCCAACTGATGCAAGGTGTGGAGCATATCATGGGCATTTTGCATGTAATAGTCTATGGTAGCCTGTACCTGCTGCTTGCCCTCGGGGGTGTAGATGGCCTCGGCGGCACGTTGGGATATATAGCTGGTGCCATTGAATTTGGTACATTGCCTGCGGTTCCAAAGCGGGTTGAGCGTGACGCGTTCACCACTGAGGGTGGATACTGTGAGGTCTTTGGGGACAATGGTATAACCGCAGCGGACGCCCGTGAAGCCAGCCGTTTTGGAATAGGAATGAAACTCGATGGCACACTTCCTCGCCCCGCGGATTTCGTAGATGCTATGCGGTATTTCCGGGTCAGTGATGTAGGCCTGATAAGCCGCATCATAGAATATCAGGGTATCGTTCTTCAATGCATAGTTCACCCACTTCCGCAATTCCTGCTTGGTGATGACTGTGCCCGTGGGGTTATTAGGGTAGCACAAGTAGATCACGTCCACATGCCGCTCCTCTGGTATCTGGGGTACAAAACCGTTCTCTGCCGTACAAGGCATATATACCACGTTTGACCAGCGACCGTCTTCCATGGTCCCTGCCCGGCCAATCATCACGTTGGAATCGATATAGACGGGATAGATGGGATCGGTCACCCCGATGGAATTGTCCCAGCGGACCAGCTCCTGGATGTTGCCCGTATCCGACTTGGCACCGTCGTTGACGAATATCTCATCAATATCCAAATGAATGCCCCGAGGAAGGAAGTCGTTCTTCAGTATGGCTTCACGCAGAAAGTCATACCCCTGCTCAGGACCGTAGCCATGAAAGCCCTCCGCTGTTGCCATCTCATCAGTAGCCCGGTGCATGGCCTCGATGACAGCAGGACAAAGGGGTTGTGTCACATCACCGATGCCCAAGGAGATGACATCGGCCTTGGGGTGCATCACCTTGAAAGCATTGACTTTCTTGGCAATGTCGGCAAACAGGTAGTTGTTTGGCAACTTTAAAAAATGTTCGTTTACTAAAGCCATAATATGTGTGTTTTTGTTAGTTATCCTTCTATTTCCCCCTCGAACACAAATGCGGCGGGACCAGACAGATAGACATGATTGTCTGCCTCGCGCCATTCAATACTGAGTGTACCTCCATCCATCACTATCTGTGACTTGCGGCCGGAACGTCCTGTATGGGCTGCTGCCACCGCAGTGGCACACGCTCCCGTACCACAGGCCATGGTGATACCGCTACCCCTTTCCCACACCCGTGTGCGGATGGTCCCATCTGCTTCGACCCGTGCAAACTCAATGTTGCACCGCTGCGGGAACGCCGGGTGTTTTTCCAGTATCGGCCCTATCTCGCTCACCTGATCCACATGGTCGGTAAAGATGACGTAGTGCGGATTGCCCATGGAGACGAATGTCCCCAGATTCATGCCACAAGCCTCGACGAATTGGGTTTCATCCTTCAACTTGGGTGCCAGCATATCCACAGTGACATTATTCACGATTCCCTCTGTCACTTGCAAGCTCAGTGTCTTGATGCCCGAGAGCGTGAGCAGTCTGATTTCCATCTTGTCTGTCAAACCACGCTCGTAAAGGTACTTACCAATACACCTAGATGCATTGCCACACATCAGGGCTTCGCTGCCATCGGCATTGAAGATACGCATGGAAAAGTCAGCCTCGGGCAAGGGAGACGCGCCAATCAGCACCAGGCCATCGGAACCAATGCCTTTGTGACGGTCGCTCCAACGTATGGAAGCCTCTTCTGGATCAGGCACCTGATATTGCATGGTATTGACGTAGATGTAGTCATTACCCACTCCATGCATCTTGGTAAAGCGTATCTTATTCATACTAACTCAGGTATTTATGTACATTCATTGCTGTCTGCTTGCCACTGGCCAAAGCACGGACAACCAAGGAAGCACCATTGGCAGCGTCGCCACAGACGAAAACGTTTTCAGGATACTGAGGATGCTCTGGTTTCAAGAAACCCATAGCCAGCAGTACTAACTCAGCCTTGATGATTTCAGGTTGTCCTTTCTCTACCATGAGGGGACGTCCGCCTGCAGGATTCGGTTCCCAGTCTATTTCCTGGACCCTGACACCAGAGAGCTGGCCATTCTTTCCCAGGAATTCCAAGGTGTTGATGTTCCATCGGCGTGTACAGCCTTCCTCGTGCGACGAGGTGGTCTTGAGGGTACGAGGCCAGTTGGGCCAAGGGTTCTGCGGGTCATCAGGCCCTTCTACCGGCTTGGGCATGATTTCAATCTGCGTCACACTTTTACAGCCTTGACGATGCGCTGTGCCGATGCAATCACTACCTGTATCGCCACCACCTATTACCAAGACATCCTTGCCCTTGGCAGTGATGCGTTCATCTTTGGAAAACTCCATGCCTGCCAACACACGATTCTGTTGGCTCAGAAGTTCCAGCGCCAAATGAACGCCCTTAAGTTCCCGACCAGGGACTTTCAGGTCTCGAGCCGTGGGAGCGCCTGTGGCGATAACAACCGCATCGAAATCATTGAACATTGAGCATTGATCATTTAGCATTATTTCCTTGCCGTAGTTAAAACTGATTCCTTCGGCTTCAAGCAGGCGGAGACGACGATTGATAAGAGCCTTGTTGAGTTTGAAATTGGGTATGCCATAGCGGAGCAACCCGCCAGCCGCTTCGCTTTTCTCAAAAACGGTTACGGTGTATCCCAACAGGTTCAAATCGTTGGCTGCAGCCAATCCTGCAGGGCCGGCGCCAACCACAGCCACCATTTTCCCATTTCTGACAATATCCGTACGAGGTACGACAAAGCCCTCTTGGAAGGCCATCTCTGTGATGGCAGCCTCATCCTCGCGGTTGGTGGTAGGCTCGTGGTTGTAGCGATTGAGCACACAAGCTTTCTCGCACAAAGCAGGACAGATACGACCCGTGAACTCCGGGAAGGGATTGGTACTGTTCAACAAGCGATATGCCAATTCCCAATCTCCTTTGTACAGGGCGTCGTTCCACTCCGGTGCCTTATTGCCCAGCGGACAAGCCCAGTGGCAGAAAGGTACTCCACAATCCATGCAACGACTTGCCTGAAGCTTGCGTTCACGGGTGTTAAGCGTCTGCTCCACCTCACCAAAATCAAGGATTCTATCATGTATAGGACGGTATCCGGCCTCTTGACGGTGTATTTCTAAAAATGCTTTTGGATTTCCCATCTTTTTATAATTGAAAATTGAGAATTAAAAATCAGTAATCGCGTTGCATATCAGCTATCTTCTGACGAAGTTTGTTCATCTGCTCTTCCTGCAGCACACGCTTATATTCGATAGGCACTACCTGGATGAAATCCTCCACATAGTGCTGCCAGCTGTCAAGCATCCTGCCAGCCAATGCAGAACCTGTATGCAGGTAATGCTGGCGGATAAGCTCAAGTAGTTCTTTGCGGCTGACACTGTCTTCCACTAATGAGAGTTCCACCATATCCATATTGCAGAAGTAGTCGAAGGTATGGTCGTGGTCATAGACGTAAGCCACGCCGCCCGACATACCTGCAGCAAAGTTACGTCCCGTCTTTCCAAGTACCACCACGCGTCCGCCTGTCATATACTCACAACAATGGTCACCAGCCCCCTCGATTACGGCAATGGCACCCGAGTTACGCACACCAAAGCGCTCGCCTACTCTGCCATTGATATAAAGTTCACCAGAGGTGGCACCATAAAGGCCTGTATTGCCAGCTATGATATTGTCCTCTGCACGGAAATCCTCACCACTGCGTGCTGGAGGTAAAATACTGATGCGTCCACCAGAAAGGCCCTTGCCAAAGTAGTCGTTACACTCACCCTCAAGTTTGAGGTTTACTCCACGAACCGCAAAGGCTCCAAACGACTGACCTGCCGAACCCTTGAACTTAATGTTGATGGTACTGTCAGGCAGCCCAGCTTCACCGTATTTTTTGGCAATGACACCTGAGAGCATCGTTGTCACTGCACGATCGGTATTGCGGATGGCATAATCAAGAGTAACTTCCTCTTGGTGGTCGATGGCCTTCTGCGCAGCTTTGATGATTTCCTCATCCTTCACCCCGCTGACTTTTGTAAACTCGCCAAGACTCCAGAACAGAGGCTTAGCTGTGACAGGCTTGTGCAACATACGGGTGAAATTGATGGTCTTCTGCTTGTCAGTGGCATGGGAAGTATCTACTTCGATCAACTCTGTGTGACCAATAATATCATTTAAATTACGCACACCTATTTCAGCGAGGTATTCGCGCACCTGCCGAGCAAGGAACGTGAAGAAGTTCACCACGTATTCAGCCCGACCCTGGAAATGCTTGCGAAGCTCCGGATTCTGCGTGGCAACACCCATCGGACAGGTGTTGGTATTACACTTGCGCATCATTACACAACCCAGTACAATCAGCGGTAGGGTGCCGAAAGAGAACTCATCGGCTCCCAACATAGCCATGATGATGACATCTTTTGCCGTCTTCAATTGTCCGTCGGTCTGTAAGCGCACCTGATTACGCAGTCCGTTAATCACGAGGGTTTGCTGCGTTTCGGAAAGGCCTATTTCTGGAGAGATACCAGCAAATCGCATAGACGAAGCCGGCGATGCTCCCGTTCCGCCTTCGGAACCGCTTATCACAATGAGATCAGCCTTGGCCTTGGCCACACCTGCAGAGACGGTACCCACCCCACTCTCGGCAACAAGTTTCACACTCACGGCAGCTGTCGGGTTGATATTCTTCAGGTCGAAGATAAGCTGTGCCAAATCCTCGATAGAATAGATGTCGTGATGAGGTGGCGGCGAGATAAGTGAGATGCCAGGAATGGCATTTCGTGTCTTGGCGATGATCTCATTGACCTTGAAGCCTGGTAACTGTCCGCCTTCACCAGGCTTAGCACCCTGAGCGACCTTAATCTGGATCTCCTCCGCATTCACCAAGTACTCAGCCGTCACGCCAAAGCGTCCGCTGGCCACCTGTTTGGTCTTGCTACTAAGGCTTACGCCATCTACTTCAGTGTGATAGCGTGCATTGTCTTCGCCCCCCTCGCCAGTATTACTGCGAGTACCCAACTTATTCATTGCCAAAGCCAATGCCTCATGAGCCTCTATACTCAAGGCTCCGAAACTCATGGCACCTGTCACAAAATGCTTCACAATGCAATCTACCGGTTCAACCTCTTCCAACGGAACAGGCTGGGCAGCTTTCTTGAACTTAAGGAAATCACGGAGGAAAATGGGCTTTTCAGCGTTGTCCACCAAGGCGGCCCACTCTTTAAACTTCTTGTAACTACCCAGACGGGTGGCTAATTGAAGGTTGGCAATCGTCTCTGGATTCCAGGCATGCAGGATGCCGTCTTTGCGCCATGAGAACTGACCCTGATTCTGCAGGAAACCCTGGGTAGCTGCCGCCTGATGCAAGCGGATGGCATCACGGGCAATCTCTTTGAGGCCCACACCTCCTATAGTGCTTACTTGAGTGCCAAAATATCTTCTCAACAGATCTTCACTCAGTCCGATGCTTTCAAAAATCTTTGCACCTCTATAGGAGCGGATGGTTGAGATACCCATCTTCGACATGATCTTCTTCAGGCCTTTATCCACTGCCTTGATATAGTTCTTCTCAGCTGTGGCATATTCTTCCTGTATCTTGTGTTTCTTCACCAAGTCATCGAGGATGGCGAAAGTCATATATGGACAGAGGGCCGAGGCTCCATAGCCCAGTAACAAAGCTGCATGCATCGTCTCACGGATCTCGCCACTCTCTACAATCAGCGCCGTCTGGACACGCTTGCCCACACTGATAAGGTAATGGTGTACGGCCGAGACAGCTAACAGGCTTGGGATGGCTGCGTGCTTCTCGTCGATGTCTCTGTCTGTGAGGACAATATAGTTCACTCCCTCATCGACCGATGTCTCAGCGGCATGACAGAGGTCGTCAAGCGCCTTTCGGAGCCCTTCTTCCCCTTGTTCTATCTTGAAGAGAATAGGGAGTTTCTGCGTCTTGAAGCCTTTATACCTGATGTTGCACAAGATATCAAGTTGTGTATTGGTCAACACGGGCTGTGGCAATCGCACCATCTTACAATTCGAGGCATCAGGAGTAAGGATGTTGGTTCCTACAGCACCGATGTACTCTGTCAACGACATTACCAGTTCCTCACGGATGGGGTCGATGGCGGGGTTTGTCACCTGGGCGAACTGCTGACGGAAGTAGTTGAAGAGAATCTGCGGGCGGTCGCTGATCACAGCTAACGGAGTATCGTTGCCCATCGCGGCCACAGGTTCCTGACCTGCTGTGGCCATGGGGATAATCGTTCTATCAATATCCTCTTGGCCAAAACCGAAAGTCATGAGTTTCTGCTCAAAATCGCTCACTCCGTTTTCCACATGACGTCCACTCTTCAATTTCTCCAATTGGACACGATTCTCATTCAGCCATTCGCGGTAGGGATGAGCCTTAGCCAGTTGCTCTTTGATCTCACCGTCGTAATAAATCTTTCCTTCCTGAGTATCAATGAGCAGAATCTTTCCTGGTTGTAAACGACCTTTGCTCACCACATCGCCAGGTTCGAAATCCATCACCCCCACCTCAGAGGCCACTACCATCATACCTCCCTTGGTAATCGTGTAACGGCTGGGGCGCAGACCATTCCTATCAAGCATTCCGCCGGCATAGCGTCCGTCACTAAATAACAAGGCAGCCGGACCATCCCAGGGCTCCATTAATATGGAGTGGTACTCGTAAAATGCCTTCAGGTCTTCGCTGATGGGGTTTTTGTCGTTAAAGCTCTCCGGAATAAGGATAGCCATCGCCTGAGGCAGACTAAGTCCACTCATCATCAGGAACTCAAAGACATTGTCCAGACTGGCCGAATCGCTCATCCCTTCTTGTACGATGGGACGCAAGTCCTTGATATTTCCAAGGGCCTCACTGTTGAGCACGCTTTCACGCGCCTTCATCCAACCACGATTCCCACGAATGGTATTTATCTCACCGTTGTGCGCCAACAAACGGAAAGGCTGAGCCAATTTCCATTTGGGGAACGTGTTGGTGGAGAATCTGGAATGCACCAAAGCCAATCCACTCGTGAAGTAGTCGTTGGACAAATCGGGGAAATAGCGACGCAGTTGCGCACTGGTAAGCATACCCTTGTAAATGATGTTCTTATTGGAAAGCGAACAAATATAGAAATGCTCATCTTCGATACGGTTTTCTATCCGCTTGCGCACCTTATATAATATACGCTCGAACACAGGAACTTTTTCATCGGGAATGCCTGTAACAAAAATCTGCTTGATATCAGGCTCCACTTCGCGAGCTGCTTCGCCCAGGACTTCGGGATGTGTTGGCACCGTTCTGAGATGCATCAAGGTGAGACCTTCGCGTTCAATCTCCTCAATCATCACACTCAGAATATCTTGCTGCACCTTTTCTTCTTTCGGCAGGAATACCAAGCCAGTGCCATATTTCCCTTTTTCTGGCACGGGGATACCCTGCAACAGAATAAACTCATGGGGTATCTGAACCATAATGCCCGCCCCATCACCAGTCTTATCACGTGTTTCAGCACCACGATGCTCCATATTTTCCAGTACCTTCAAAGCATGGTCCACCAACTCGTGACTTTTACCGCCGTGAATATTAACCACCATACCCACACCGCAAGCATCATGCTCATATTCACTCTGATAGAGTCCTCTCTCTAAATATTGGGATTTACATTTTGCCATACTATTTTTCTTTTTACCTTTCTTCTTGTTTGATTGATGGCACAAAATTAAAACAAAATGTTGGAATATAAAAATAAATGCTTTCTTTTTTCATATACAATTTTAGCCCATCTTACAATTCGATACTTATGCAATTCCACATGATTACATATTGATACAATCTAAACGACTAATATTACATTTCGTAACATCATTACATTTTTTAGAACGAAATGATTCCCTTTCTGCCATATTCATAGCAGAATGATTTAATTTTGCACCGGAAACAAACTTAGTACATGTTTAATTAAATAAGGTAAAAAGTATGAAGGTAAAAAGACGTTGGAAAATACTCATGACGGCTACCACACTGATAGCCTTAGCTGGTTTGGTCGTAGGAGAGCCGACATTCGAGTGTGACTGGTCAGTTATTTCAGCAGCCGATGTGGCATGGCTGATTACTGCCACTATTTTTGTGTTGATGATGACACCTGGTCTGTCGTTCTTCTATGGCGGCATGGTTGGGGCGAAGAATGTCATCTCCACCATGTTGCAGTCGTTTATTGCCATGGGATTGATTTCAGTGCTTTGGGTTGTAATCGGTTTCTCGCTGTGTTTCGGCGACGACATAGGCGGTGTAATTGGCAATCCATTGACATTCCTGATGTTCCAAAATGTAGGAAGTGAAGTTTATACTACATCTGCCGGTAATATATTAGGTGGTGCGACAATACCACTGGCACTGTTTGCACTTTTCCAAATGAAATTTGCCATCATCACCCCCTCGCTCATTACCGGCTCGTTTGCAGAGCGGGTACGCTTCTCTGCATATATGTTCTTTATGATGTTTTTCTTCTTTTTCATCTATTGCCCGTTAGCGCACATGACATGGCATCCAGAAGGTTTGTTTATGCGCTGGGGAGTGGTAGATTTTGCCGGTGGTATCGTGGTACATGCTTCATCGGGCATAGCAGCACTGGCAGGTGCCATTTTTTTGGGACGTCGCAAAGCAGTGACACGAAGGAGCGAGCCTGCCAATATCCCGTTTGTACTGCTGGGTGCCGCCATGCTGTGGTTGGGTTGGTTTGGTTTCAATGCCGGTTCATCACTCCATGCCGACGGTCAGGCTGTGAAAGCTTTCCTGAACACCAATACTGCTTCGGCCACAGCCATGATGACATGGATCTTCTTCGACTGTCTGCGCGGTCGTAAACCATCGGCCATGGGTGCCGCCGTGGGTTGTGTAGTGGGTCTGGTGGCCATTACGCCATCGGCTGGCTATGTCACAGTGGGTCAAAGCATCTTCATTGCGTTTGTCATTACGCTCATCTGCAACATCGCAGTCTATTGGCGTTCACGTAGCAGCATTGACGATGCCCTTGATGTATTCCCCACCCATGGCACAGGTGGTATCTTTGGAACCATACTCACGGGTATCTTCATACAAGAGGGGCTTATTGCGGGGACTTGGGACGGATTTGTAGTTTTCCTCTATCACCTGCTGGCCATTGTCATGGTATTTGTTTATACCTTTGCAGTAAGCTGGTTGGGCTATAAACTCATTGACAAGTTGATTCCTATGCGCGTGTCGGCTTTCAGCGAGAAAGTTGGTCTGGACTTCTCTCAGCACGATGAGCACTACGGATTGGCCCATATCGGTGAACGCGAGTTGGCAGAGTATGAGGAGCATATTAGAGAAAAAATGAAAAATTGAAGCTAAAAGAATGCAAGCATCAAACAAGCCAATATGGAGACAAGGTACATTTTTATTACAGGAGGTGTGGCCTCATCGCTGGGGAAAGGCATTATCTCTGCATCGTTAGGGAAGCTGTTACAAGCGAGGGGCTACAGAATTACGATTCAGAAATTCGACCCCTACATCAACATCGACCCGGGGACGCTAAACCCGTATGAACACGGGGAATGCTACGTGACGGCCGATGGCATGGAGACCGACCTGGACCTGGGACACTATGAACGATTTACCGGCATTGAAACAACACGTGACAATAGCGTGACTACGGGGCGCATCTACCTGAGTGTGATAGAGCGCGAACGGCGTGGCGACTACCTGGGTAAGACTATCCAGGTAGTTCCTCATATTACAGATGAGATAAAAAGACGTATTCTGCTCAATGCTACCAAACAGCCGCTTGACTTTGTTATTACAGAGATTGGGGGCACCATTGGCGATATAGAGAGCCAGCCTTTCTTGGAGGCCATTCGTCAGTTGCGTTGGGAGTTGGGGCCGACAAGGGCACTGAACGTTCACCTAACCTATGTACCTTTCCTGGCTGCCGCAGGCGAACTGAAAACAAAGCCCACGCAGACCAGCGTAAAGCAATTACAAGGGTTAGGTATTCAACCTGAAGTGCTGGTACTAAGAACAGAACATGAACTAAGTAAAGAACTTAGGGAGAAAGTCGCCCACTTCTGTAATGTCGATGTTACTGCAGTGATTCAGAGTCAGGACTTGCCCTCCATTTACGAGGTACCTGTCAACATGCAGCATCAGGGATTAGATGCCATCATCCTCAAAAAAATGGCTGTGGAAGCAAAGGGAACTCCCGAATTAGGGCCGTGGCGCCACTTTCTGGAACTTCGCGAACAGGCCACAGAGATTATCAACATTGGACTTATTGGCAAATATGACCTGCAAGATGCCTACAAAAGCATCCTCGAAAGCCTGGCCCACGCAGGCACCTACAATAACAGGAAGGTAAAGACACACTTCATCAACAGTGAGCATATCAACCGAGAGAATGCTGACACAAAACTTGGCGGAATGAAGGGCATCGTCATCTGTCCAGGATTTGGTACACGCGGCATTGAAGGAAAGATTATCGCGGCTGAATACGGACGTACCCACAACCTGCCAACCTTTGGTATCTGTCTGGGCATGCAGATGATGGTGATTGAGTTTGCAAGAAACATTCTGGGCTACAAAGATGCCAATAGCAGTGAGATGGATGCAGATACACCACATAATGTGATAGACATGATGGAGGAACAAAAGAGTATCACCCAGATGGGGGGCACGATGCGTCTGGGAGCCTATGAGTGTGAACTTGCCAAAGGAAGTAAGACGTGGATGGCATACGGCAAGGAAACACTCATCAAGGAAAGGCATCGGCACCGCTATGAGCTCAACAATGCTTATAAGGAGGAGTTCGAGAATCATGGTTTGAAATGCGTGGGAATCAATCCAGCCACCGACCTTGTAGAGATTGTCGAGATTCCTTCCCTGGATTGGTATATCGGCACGCAGTTTCATCCCGAGTACTCGTCAACAGTGCTGCATCCGCATCCGTTGTTTATGTCGTTTATAAAAGCATGCTTATAAAAAAGGATAATTGAAACTTTATGGAACAGCTGAAGCATGAATGTGGGGTGGCGATGATCCGCTTACTGAAACCCATAAGCTATTATGAGCAGAAGTACGGCACACAGAGGTATGGACTGAACAAGCTCTACCTGATGATGGAGAAGCAGCACAACCGCGGTCAAGAAGGTGCGGGCTTGGCTTGTGTAAACCTGAATGCCCCTGTGGGCAAAGAATATATGTTTCGTGAGCGAGCAGAGGGCAAAGATGCAATAACGGAGATTTTCAAGAAAATGGAAAATGGACAATTGGAAATTGAAAATGACGCTGCCTCAGATAACGGAACAGCGGAGAATTCTCAACTTTCAATCCTCAATTCCCAATTATTCATGGGTCACTTACGCTATTCTACCACAGGGAAAAGCGGTCTGCAATATGTGCATCCTTTTTTGCGCCGCAACAACTGGCGGGCCAAGAATCTCTGTCTGTGCGGTAATTTCAACATGACCAACATCAGCGAAGTATTCGATTTTCTGATTCAGCAAGGACAGTCACCTCGCATTTATGGTGACTCATACATCACTTTGGAACTGATGGGGCATCGTCTTGACCGCGAAGTGGAACGGCTCTATCAGGAAGCATGTAAACAAGGTTTGAAGAACACCGACATCACTTGCTATATCGACGATCATGTGGAAATGGCAAACGTTCTTCGGTCAACCATGTCTCACTTTGACGGCGGTTATGTGATGTGCGGTTTGATTGGTTCAGGTGAGATGTTTGCCATGCGCGACCCTTGGGGCATACGTCCAGCGTTCTGGTATCAGGATAACGAAGTAGTGGTAGTGGCTTCTGAACGTCCTGTCATCCAGACCTCTTTCGACCTTCAAGCCAAGGATATTCAGGAACTGAAGCCTGGGCAGTCACTGATAATCAGGAAAAACGGGAAAAGCCAGCTGGAACAAATACTTCCTGCCCAACCACTGAGTGCATGTAGTTTTGAGCGCATCTATTTCAGCCGCGGATCTGACCAAGACATCTATCAAGAACGCAAACGACTGGGCGAACAACTGACACCTTCCATTATGCAAGCCATCGATGGTGACGTGGCACACACCGTATTCTCATATATCCCCAATACCGCTGAAGTTGCCTTTCATGGCATGACCGACGGTGTGCGAAGACTCGACCACGATGTACGCATCGAGAAGGTAGTGTGGAAGGATATCAAACTACGTACTTTTATAAGCGCAGGTGCAGAACGCAACGATCTTGCAGCCCACGTCTATGACATCACCTATGGTTCAGTGACACCTTATAAAGACAATCTCGTCATCATCGACGACAGCATAGTGCGAGGCACCACCCTAAAAGAGAGCATTTTCAAGATTCTCGACCGTCTTCACCCCCAAAAGATTGTAATGGTATCGAGTTCTCCACAAATCCGCTACCCCGACTATTACGGCATAGACATGTCGCGGTTGGAAGAACTGTGCGCTTTTCGAGCCGCCATAGGCCTGATTAAAGAACGAGGAATGCAACGATTAATTGCAGACACATACAGAGCTTGTAAGAGTAAACCTTTATCTGCCAATCATGTCCGTGCTATTTATGCCCCCTTCACAGTGGAGGAAATAAACAGAAAGATCGTGGATATGTTACGCCCCGCATCCATGCAGGCTCCAGTTGAACTTGTATTCCAAAGCATAGAAGGGTTGCACAAAGCATGCCCCCATCATCCAGGCGACTGGTACTTTACAGGACACTATCCCACACCTGGAGGCACGCGCATGGTGAACAAAGCATTTGTAAACTATGTAGAACAAGATTTGAAACTACAACTATAAGCTATGGTAGAAGCAAGACTGATACTCAATGACGGCACAGAATTCTGCGGATGGTCGTTTGGATATGAAGGAAATACAACGGGAGAGGTTGTATTCAATACCGCCATGACAGGCTATCCAGAGAGTCTGACAGACCCCAGCTATGCAGGGCAAATATTGGTGATGACGTACCCGCTGGTAGGCAACTATGGTGTGCCAAGTACAGCTATGGGTTATAACGGACTCCCCCTATTCATGGAGAGTGAGCAGATTCACGTCAAAGCGCTTGTTGTGGCAGACTACAGCGAGAACTTCTCACATTGGAATGGGAAGGAATCTTTAGCAGACTGGTTGAAACGGGAGAAAGTGCCGGCCATCACAGGTATTGACACCCGACGGTTGACGAAGAAACTCAGGGAGCATGGCGTGATGATGGGAAGAATTGTGATGAATGAAGAGTATGCTAATTTCCTCCCATCTGAAAACTACGGATCCATCAATTGGGTTGAGAAGGTAAGCTGCAAGGAGATACGTACCTATATGCCAACCAGAACAATTCCAGCCAATTCTTCAGCACCCAAAGTCATTCTTGTGGATTGTGGGGTAAAAGCAAACATCATCCGCAGTCTTCTCAAACGCGGCATTGAGGTAATTCGTGTGCCTTGGGACTATGATTTCAACCAATTAGAGTTCGACGGACTATTTCTGGGTAATGGCCCTGGTGACCCTGAGCAGTGTGAGTTGACAGTGAAGAATATCCAAAAATTCTTGGATAGCGAAAACGTGAGACCATGCATGGGCATCTGCTTGGGCAATCAACTGCTGGCAAAGGCGGCAGGAGCAAAGACCTACAAGCTGAAATACGGACATCGCTCGCACAACCAACCGGTGCAACAGGTAGGAACCACACATTGCTTCATCACTTCACAGAACCACGGCTATGCAGTGGATGCCTCCACATTGCCAACCGACTGGGAACCGCTCTTTGTAAACATGAATGACGGTTCCAACGAGGGCATCCGCCACAAGTCCAAACCTTGGTTCTCGGCACAGTTCCATCCAGAGGCATGTTCAGGCCCGACCGACACAGAATGGATGTTTGACAAATTCGTAAAGATGCTTGAAAAATCATCAAGTCAAGATACATTACTGCCACAGAGCAACTGTCTATCAGCACATCATACCCCCAAAAAAGTCTTGCTACTTGGTTCTGGTGCTTTGAAGATTGGCCAGGCGGGCGAGTTTGACTATAGCGGTACACAAGCATTGAAAGCCTTGAAAGAAGAAGGCATACACACGGTACTTATCAACCCAAATATCGCCACAGTACAAACCTCAGACAATATGGCTGACAGTATCTATTTCCAACCCGTAACGCCCGAATTTGTGGAGCGTGTCATTGAAAAGGAACGGCCTGAAGGCATTCTGCTCAGCTTTGGTGGACAGACGGCCCTGAACTGCGGAGTAACGCTTTATAATAAAGGTGTGCTGGACAGATACGGAGTTCAAGTATTGGGAACACCTATACAGGCTATCATTGACACTGAAGACCGTGACTTATTTGTGAAACGCTTGGATGAAATCGGAGTGAAAACGATTAAGAGCCATGCCTGTAGTACTGTCGAAGAAGTGCAGCAAGCGGCCCACGAGCTTGGTTTTCCTGTCATTCTTCGTGCTGCTTTCGCCCTCGGCGGCTTGGGTTCAGGATTCTGTGACAATGATATAGAACTTCTAAAACAAGCCGAAGAAGCCTTCTCTTTCTCTTCACAGGTATTGGTGGAGAAATCGCTCAAGGGCTGGAAGGAGATAGAGTATGAGGTAGTGCGCGACCGTTATGACAACTGTATCACTGTATGCAACATGGAGAACTTCGACCCTCTTGGCATCCATACCGGTGAGAGCATCGTGGTAGCACCCAGCCAGACACTCACCAACAGCGAGTACCACAAATTGCGCGCGTTGGCCATCAAGATAATCCGGCATCTTGGCATCATAGGCGAATGTAACGTGCAATATGCCCTTGACCCGCAAAGCGAGGACTATAGAGTCATCGAAGTCAACGCCCGCTTGTCCCGATCGTCGGCACTTGCCTCCAAAGCAACAGGTTATCCATTGGCATTCGTGGCTGCCAAACTCGGATTAGGATACGGTCTCTTCGAACTTAAGAACTCTGTGACAAAGACAACCAGTGCCTTCTTCGAACCTGCACTTGACTATGTGGTGTGCAAGATTCCCCGCTGGGACCTGACCAAGTTCCACGGAGTGAAGAGAGAACTTGGCTCCAGTATGAAAAGCGTAGGCGAAGTGATGGCCATTGGACGCACCTTTGAAGAATCCCTGCAGAAAGGCTTACGTATGATCGGACAAGGCATGCACGGCTTTGTGGAAAATCATGAACTGAAAATCAGAGACATCGCCTCTGCACTCCATGAACCCACCGACATGCGCATCTTTGTGGTCTCAAAAGCACTGAAGATAGGCTTTACGGTCAAGCAAATCCATGAGTTGACCAAGATTGATAACTGGTTCCTGCAGAAACTAAAGCATGTTGTGGACATTGATAGGCGTCTGAAGGAGGTCGGGCAATTATTCCAGATTGCCAGTATCACTGATGTATCTGACTTGTCTGTTTCTTCTGAGTTTTTCGATGATCTTGTAACTTCAGACTTTGTTGGTCTGCTATACGAAGCCAAGGTTTATGGTTTTTCCGATTTTCAGATAGGACGAGCACTCGGAATGGAGTCTCTGATGAACATGGAGCAGGCCTGCCTCACTATACGAAAGTGGCGCAAGGAACTCGGCGTGGTACCCATGGTCAACCAGATAGACACCCTTGCAGCAGAATATCCTGCCAAAACCAATTACTTATATTTGACATACCTTTAAACGATAACTATTATGTGTGGAATTGTAGGTTATATAGGAAGCAAAAACGCTTACCCCGTGTTAATGAAAGGGCTGAAAAGACTGGAGTATCGAGGATACGACAGTGCAGGCGTAGCCATGATTGACGAACAAGGAGGATTGAATGTTTACAAAACAAAAGGAAAAGTCGCAGACTTGGAAATTTATTGTGAGGAGAAAAATACCAGTGGCTGTGTGGGTATTGCCCACACCCGTTGGGCTACCCACGGAGAACCCAGTAGTACCAATGCTCACCCTCATTTTTCCGCATCAGGACGATTGGCGCTGATTCATAACGGCATCATAGAGAATTACATGACGCTAAAAGAGAACCTGATAAACAGAGGGATAAAGTTCAGAAGCGTGACAGACTCTGAGGTACTCGTTCAATTGGTGGAGTATATCATGCAGAACAATGGGCTTGAGTTGTTGGAAGCCGTGCAGGTAGCCTTGCATCAAGTCATTGGTGCGTATGCTATAGCCATCCTTGATCGGAATCATCCTGACACAATCGTCGCAGCACGCCAAAGTTCCCCACTGGTGGTCGGATTGGGAGATGACGGAGCTTTCTACCTGGCATCAGATGCTAGTCCGATAGCAGAATATACAGATAAAGTAGTATATCTGAACGATGGTGATATAGCCGTGATGCAGTGGGGGAAGGAGCTGAAAGTGGTTAATATCGAGAACCAGACCCAACACCCCAAAGTGAAACAGATTGACATCACGTTGGGGCAATTAGAGAAAGGTGGTTATCCTTACTTCATGCTGAAAGAGATATTCGAACAGCCCAACTGTCTGCGTGATTGCATGCGCGGACGAATCAATGTAGAAGGTACTCGCATCACCCTTTCTGCCGTCATCGACTATTTTGAAAAACTGGTGAATGCCCGTCGTATCATTATCGTGGGATGTGGCACAAGTTGGCATGCAGGTTTGATTGGGAAACAACTGTTTGAGAGCCTCTGCCGCATACCTGTGGAAGTGGAGTATGCCTCTGAATTCCGCTACCGCGATCCTGTAATATATCCAGACGATGTGGTGATTGCCATATCGCAAAGTGGTGAAACGGCCGATACGCTTGCAGCCATTGAACTGGCCCGCAAATCGGGAGCATTTGTATTTGGCGTATGTAATGCGATAGGTGCCAGCATACCCCGTCAGACTCAGACAGGTGTTTACATTCATGTAGGGCCTGAGATTGGCGTGGCTTCCACCAAAGCCTTCACAGGACAGGTAACGGTATTGTCAATGCTGGCACTCAGCTTGGCCCATGAGCGCAGAACCATCTCTCCCGATAAGTATAAGGAAATGGTCATAGAATTAACACGAATACCAGAGAAGTTGGAGAAAACCCTGACCATGAATGAGCAAATAGAACGCTTGGCGCCAATATTCACCTACGCCAAGAACTGCCTCTATTTAGGGCGAGGCTACAACTATCCCGTAGCTATGGAAGGAGCTTTGAAATTGAAAGAGATAAGCTATATTCATGCAGAGGGCTATCCTGCTGCCGAAATGAAACATGGCCCCATTGCCCTCATCGATTCCGAAATGCCTGTGTTCGTCATTGCCACACGCGACAGGCTCTATGAAAAAGTAATCAGCAACATCCAGGAGGTGCGGGCACGAGGTGGAAGAGTAACTGCATTAGTGACTGAAGGCGACACGCTTATCAGCCAATATGCCGACCATGTCATTGAACTGCCCGATACTCTGGAATGTTTCCAGCCGCTTATAGCCTCAATACCGCTGCAACTTCTAGCTTATCATATCGCGGTCTGCAAAGGAAGAGACGTGGATCGTCCACGTAACCTGGCAAAGAGTGTAACTGTAGAATAAAGAAAAAAACAACTAATAAATGAGAGTATCATGTGTGGAATCGTAGCTATATTAAACATAAAGGAACAGACGCATGAGTTGCGTGAGAAAGCTTTGAAGATGAGTCAGAAAATCCGTCATCGCGGACCGGACTGGAGTGGAATATACTGTGGTGGCTCGGCCATTCTTGCCCATGAAAGGCTCTCCATCGTTGACCCAGAGAGCGGCGGACAACCGCTATTCTCGCCTGACCATAAGCAGGTGCTTGCAGTCAATGGCGAGATATATAACCATCAGGAGATTCGCCGCCGTTTTGCTGGACAATACGAGTTTCAAACGGGAAGTGACTGCGAAGTGATTCTCGCCCTCTATCGAGAAAAAGGAATCAGGTTTCTGGAAGATTTAAGTGGCATCTTCGCCTTTGTACTCTACGATGAGGAACGTGATGCATTTCTGATAGCTCGCGACCCTATAGGCGTGATACCTCTTTATATTGGTTACGATAGCGACGGCACTGTATATGTAGCCTCTGAGCTGAAGGCGCTGGAAAACCAATGTGAACGCTATGAGCCTTTTCTCCCCGGCCACTACTATTGGAGCAAAGAGCCGTGCATGAAGCGTTATTACCATCGTGATTGGTTTGAATATGACGCTGTGAAAGACAATCCTGCATCAGTGACAGCTATTCATGAAGCATTGGAAGATGCCGTAAAACGCCAACTGATGAGCGATGTGCCTTATGGAGTGCTCTTGAGCGGCGGCCTTGATTCTTCCGTCATTTCTGCCATTGCAGAGAAATATGCAGCCATGCGCATAGAGGATGATTCCCGCACCAAAGCCTACTGGCCCCGTCTTCACTCGTTTGCCGTAGGGTTGAAAGGTGCTCCTGATTTGGCAAAGGCCAAACTTGTGGCCGACCGTATCGGCACTGTGCACCACGAAATCAACTATACCATTCAGGAAGGTCTCGATGCCATTCGCGATGTTATCTACTTCATAGAGACTTATGATGTGACCACAGTTCGTGCTTCCACCCCCATGTACCTGCTGGCTCGTGTCATCAAGTCGATGGGCATCAAGATGGTGCTTTCGGGCGAAGGTGCCGATGAGATTTTCGGCGGTTACCTCTATTTCCATAAAGCTCCCAATGCCAAGGCTTTCCATGAGGAAACCGTGCGCAAGCTCAGCAAGCTTTATCTCTACGACTGCCTTCGTGCCAACAAAAGCCTGTCGGCATGGGGAGTGGAAGGCCGTGTGCCTTTCCTCGACAAGGAATTCCTCGATGTGGCCATGCGCACCAACCCAGCTGCCAAGATGTGCGGTCCTAAAAAGAATGGCGCATCGGGCTTTGAAATCGAAAAGAAGATAGTACGCGAAGCCTTTGCCGACATGCTACCCGGCGAAATTGTATGGCGACAAAAAGAGCAGTTTAGCGACGGGGTTGGCTATTCGTGGATCGACACACTGAAAAAAATCACCTCCGAAGCCGTGACCGACGAGCAGATGGCTCACGCTGCCGAGCGTTTCCCCATCAACCCGCCGCTCAACAAGGAGGAGTACTACTACCGCTCTATCTTTGCAGAGCACTTCCCCAGCGACTCTGCTGCCCGCAGCGTGAATCAGGAGGCCAGCGTGGCATGTAGCACCGCTATCGCCCTTGAATGGGATGCGGCATTCAAATGCATGAACGACCCCAGTGGGCGTGCTGTGAAAGGAGTACACGAACAGGCTTATTAATAAGCCGTTAATAATACATCGCAAAGAACGCCATCAGGGCAAAGGACGATGTCCGGTCTCTTGACACCACGGCCCCCCTCTGTTCAGAAGTTGTGGGGGGGGAGGCCGATAGGAACGAGCATTCAGTCCTGCCCCACATATTTTTGCTGTGACGCTGTGACGCGTGACGCGCTGCCGCATTCCATGCCTCCTATTAATCAACATTTCGACCTGATGGCAGGCGAAGTGGCTCAGGGCTTCTACTACTCTGAGAAGAATAAGTATATGTCTGTCGATGTCGTGCCCGATATCTCCGTCCACGACGATGCCGCCTTTGTCAGTCAACTCACTACCGAGCTCCAGCCGTTATTTCCAGGCATACAGGTTGTCATCGTGGTGGATCACAACTATATAGAATGATGCATTGGGTCTTCGTAATATCCTCAAGGACAGTGGCTTGTACTAGCAACAAGCCTGGAGGTTGGGATGTCTCATTCTTCTTGCTCATCATCGGCGCTTCTTTTTCAATATTTTCCAATAACCTGATTTATCCTTCTAACCGTTCCATGATGCCTGCATCACGATGTCTGTCAGAGATTTGACAAATGTTATATCACATGGTAGCCTCCGTTTTTGGGAGCACCACGGAATTCTATCCTTTCTTTTTCTGAAAGCAGTTTAAGGTATCTTTGAACCGTTCTCAGACTTTTCTGCAACATTTCTGCAAGGGTCGGAGCATTCACACCCGGATGGGTTCTGATGGCATCGAAAAGCAGTTCCTCCACATTTACACCGCCATGCTTCTCGCTTCCTTCCCCATTTACACCGCCATCACTTAACAGACGCAGCAATTCCATCTGTGTGGCAATGATTCGTTCCGTGATGAAATCCACGAATACCGCAGGATTTTTATGCGACATTTCGAGCGACTGCACATATTCATGACGAAGGATAGCGGGGATGAGCGCGATGGTGTATTCTCCTCTGATAAGGGCGAGATTCAATATGAGCCTTGCCACACGTCCGTTGCCATCTATGAAGGGATGAATGAACACAAATTTCTGGTGGGCAAGGGCTGCAAACTCCGGAGTAGGCAATTGGTGCTCATGGTCGTTGAACCACTTCACAAATTTCTTCATGTCGCTCCCTATCCTTGCTGGAGGTGAGACAGCATACTGGCTACCGCTGATGAAGACGGGAACGGTACGGTAGTGGCCCGCTTTCTCTCCATCTATCTTATCATAAAACAGACGGTGCAGTTCCAAGATGTCCGACTCTTCCAACGGTTTGCTGGCGGCAAGCGTATGGATATAGTCGTAGGCATGTGCATGACCGACGGCTTCATACACATCACGCAGTGGCTTCCCCTCTATCGTCAGGCCGTCTTCTATCACCACTTTGGTTTCCGACTCTGTCAGACTGTTGCCTTCCAGTGCATTGCTGGAGTAGGTAAGACCAATGCGGTAATATTCCCTGAGCGACTTCAATGTCTCTTCAGGAAAGTGACGCAAGGCAATGACCCTGTCTCGAAGTTCTTCTGCTGTCTGCAACAACTTGGGTGAAATATGCTGTTTCATCTTCTCTTTTTCAGTCATATATTTCTTTGTTTCATCAGTTCAATTGCTTCTTTACCTGTCAGATGCTCAATGTCGAAACGAATCATCAGCATACGGGAGAAACCGCTCTCAATCTCCTTTTGCAAACTCTCATCGTCGTTTGGATTGTAGCGGTTGCCAAACATACGGGCTGTTTCCAACTTCTCCTGTTCATCTTCGATGATATGGATGCTGCCGAATGCAATCACACTGCGAAAGAAGGTAGTGTACTTCTTCGGCTGGACATCATCCTGCTCGATGACACAGAAGGAAGCCTTGTCGCAACTGCGGATGGCATCTACCTTGTGTCCGCTCAGGGCGCTGTGGAAATAGAGCTTTCCGTCATTATAAACATAACTGATGGGGACGGCATAAGGATAGCCTTCGTCACCAAGTAGTGCCAGTGTACCTGCCGTTGCTTGCTGCAGTATTGCGATGCTCTCTTCTTCAGAAAGCTGCTGGCGCTTACGCCTCATTTCACGGAATTCACTCATCGCTTTTATCTTAATCCGTTACCACTTCATTGAAATGTTGCTTGCCCCAGGCGATCAGTGCAGTGAGGGCAGGCATCAGGTCTTTTCCTGTGTCAGTAAGGGAATACTCCACACGGGGAGGAACCTCGGGATATACTTGTCGATACACAAGATGACAACTCTCCAAGTTCTTCAGCGTCTGCGAGAGCATCTTCTGGGAGCAGTCCGTCATCAGTTTCCTTATTTCATTAAATCGTAATACACCCGTCTCGCTGGAGTTAAGCATATAGAGCACCAACATCGACCACTTGTCGCCAAAGCGACTTATCACATTGCGTATCGGACACGCTAAATATTCTGCCTGTATATCTGCCATAAGTATATTATTTTTCACAAAAGTAACCAAAAGTTACTAAATAACCGAACGCCACTATGTTAATCTACGTTAAAATGGTTTTCGCGGAAGTGCGATAACATCCCAATTCCTACCATTTGGTAACTATCCCACCTAATAGTGCCTTCTTGAATTATTTGATAATACATTTTATTTTTGCATCATCATTATTAACAATTTAAAGAATTTTATTATTATGAGCGAAATTAGAATTAATTGTTTATTGAAAGTGACTCCCGAAAATGTAACCAAAACTATTGAATTAAGTAAGGAGTTAGTTGCAGCTTCACGTAATGATGCTGGAAACATTGATTACGACATCTATCAGAGTCAGACAGACCCTACCCAGTTGATGATTTTCGAGACTTGGCAAGATCAGCCATCACTCGACATTCACTCTGTTGCCGAACATTTCACACGTATCGTTCCGCAATTGTAGGAAATGGCCGTTGGTGAAATGGCTATTCAAATATTCAAGAAATAATAGAATCATGAAGAAGATTTTGACCATTGTACTGCTGTTGGTATTAGGATTGAGTGGAGTATCAGCGCAGAAGAAAATAATGTTCGACCTCTCACATAGTCAATGTAGGGGAATTGAACCTGGACATGAAACTTACCCTAAAGTAATACCTGCATATCAGGAGATGGCTCAAGAATTGGGAGCAGAATTAGTATTAAACGAAGAAGCTGAAATCAACAATCAGTTGTTAAAAAAGGTGGATGTATTAGTGATGTTGTCGCCACTAAGTAACCAACTACAGAAAGACTTAACTGAGGTTGAGAAGAAAGCTCTGGTAAACTATGTTAAGAAAGGTGGCTCATTGCTTTTCTTTGTAGATGATAACCATCGTGTAGATTTGGCACGTTATGGTGCGAATGATGTGACCCGCGCTTTTGGCATTGAGTTTGGAGAAGATGTCAAATTGCCAGGCAATGTAGGAGCCGTGTCTTTCAAAAATGAGATATTCAAAGACAGGTATGAGATTCCTTATAGTGGAGCTTGTGTGATGACTGGCGGCATCCCTGTAAGTGTATGTATGGAAGATGGTTGGTTACATGGCAGTTACGTAAAGCTGAAAAACGGGGGAAAATTCTATGCAGGAGGTGACACTATGGTAGGTTTACTTTTGGGATATGAAGACGGAGTTCGTAAAGTGGCCAATGGCATGGAAACCCGCTGGTGGGGTAAGGACAGTCGAGCCTATATGAAAGATCTCTTGGAATGGGCATTGAAGAAATAAAAAAATATCTAATTTAAAAATAAGAAAAGATTATGAAGACAATCGAGAAGATTTCAGAAGGTCAGAACTACACCGCAGTAAACGTGGGTGCAACTGACGAAGTGATTCAGTATGAGTTGCCATTGGGCACTAACATGGTAATCCCTGGCAAGGTGTTCGTAGGACAGGCATTGGGTCTGACTGGCGCAGATATGTCATATCAGACTTTGGTACCTGGACAGGATGGTGGTTTTTATCACACGCACAAGACACATGAGGAAGTTTACATCATCCTGAAAGGTAAGGGTGAATATCAGGTAGATGGCCAGAACATTCCTATTCAGGAAGGCAGTGTGATTCGTGTAGCTCCAGCCGGCAAACGTACCATCCGTAACAATGGCACGGAGAATCTCACTATGATCTGCATTCAGTACAAGGCAGGCAGCTTTGCCGAAGGCGACTCTCCAATGGAAGATGGCGTTATCCTACAGGAACCTCTGAAATGGTAAGCCACTATGATGAACCAAGCACTACAATTCCTGAGTGAACACAACGAGATTGCCCTTGCTACCTGCGAGGGCAATCTGCCTAAACTCCGTATGTTCCAAGTAATGAAGCAGGAGGGAAACATTCTTTATTTTGCCACTTCTGCCAAGAAAGCCGTGTACAAGGAACTGCAGCAAAACCCCAACGTGAAACTGTTAGCCTTTGCAGACAATGTATCAGTACGCTGTTCTGGTATAGTGAACTTCTTCGTTGAAGATGCGGTGAAGCAATGGATATATGACAACAATCCTGTACTGCAGCGCCTCTATTCGAGCTACGATAAGTTGGAATACTTCTGCCTGCCCATTGCCGAACTCGATTACTTCGACCTTACACCTACGCCACCCGTCAATCTGCATTTCGACCTGATGTCAGGAGAGATGAATAATGGGTATGTTGGTGAACACTATGCAAAATGAAACATAAATGATGGAGTAGCGAAGGAAGAGCCAAATTTGTTTAACTTCGTTTCCCTCCTTCTCGCTTTTGTACACGGTGTAAAGGACGGCTTTTTCCCCGGTATTTACAAAGGAAAAATCATAATATGGAGAGGATTTCCCACTATTTGTAAGTAGGGAAATCTCCTCCTTTCAATTTTTATTCGTACCTTTGCGCCGTTATGGTACAGCAAATAGAAATAATCCTGAAGCCGAAACGTCGTGGCTTCCATTTGGTAACGAGCGAGATACTGAGCCAGTTGCCAAAGCTGCCAAAGACGGGCATCGTGAACATCTTCACGAAGCACACCAGTTGCGGACTGAGTATCAACGAGAATGCAGATCCGGATGTTCGCGTGGATATGGAGACTATCTTCAACCGTCTCGTGCCAGAGAATCGTCCCGAGTACGAGCATACGCTGGAGGGTGCTGATGATATGCCTGCCCATGCCAAATCGACGCTGAGCGGTGTCAGCATCACCATACCCATCACCGATGGCCGATTGAACCTCGGCACTTGGCAAGGAATCTACTTCTGCGAGTACAGAAATTACGGTGGTTCCAGAGATTTGGTAGTAACAATCATTGGAGAATAAGATATGGAGATTACATACAAAGACATCCACGATTTCACGAAAGAGGACTTGCAAGACTTGTTCCTGTCGGTTGAATGGTCATCGGGACATTATCCTGACAAGCTGGTGGTGGCCATGCAGCATTACAAGACGGTGTATTCGGCTTGGGACGGTGACAAACTCGTCGGGATGATCTGTGCGATGGACGATGGCATCATGACGGCCTATGTGCATTATATGCTGGTTCGGCTCGAATACCACAAGCAGGGCATTGGCCACAAGCTGCTGGAACTGGTGAAGGAGCATTATCAGGATTACCTGCGTATCGCTTTGATAGCCTACGATAAGGAACTGGCGTTCTACGAGTCTTGTGGCTTCAAGAAAGCCGATGATGCCAGTCCGATGTTCATTACAAGCCTTTGGACGTAAGCAGGATTCCTCTCATGTCATATAGGCGATAACTTGTCTTTGATGCAGATTTTTACTTTCGAAAGTAAAAAATCTCTGCATAATTTGTTTTTCTAAAGTAAAATTCTTATTCTTGCACTGTGAAAATATAAGGACAAGATGGAAAGGTTGTTTAAAACTTACGCACGATTATTGGCTGAAACGGATTTGAGTTTCACCAGATATCTTTATGAGACAATCAATTGGGACAATCGTCTGATTGTAATCAAGGGTGCTAAAGGTGTTGGAAAAACAACGATGCTACTACAGCATATCAAACGGTGTTTTCCAGATGCACGAAAAGCACTCTATGCATCAGTTGACAATCTCTGGTTTTCTACACATTCCATTCTCGATTTGGCTGAATACCACTATACACATGGTGGTACGCATCTGTTTTTGGACGAAGTGCATAAATACCAGGGCTGGGAACAAGAGATCAAGAACATCTATGACTCTTTCCCCAAACTACAGATTGTGGTAACGGGGTCATCTATGCTGAAACTTGAGAAATCGCTGATTGCAGATTTGTCTCGTCGTCATCGACTATACACGATGGAAGGCTTGTCTTTCAGGGAATACCTGAAACTGGAAGGGGTGGCTGATTTGCCAGTCCTTCCGTTAGAGAGAATACTTGACAACCATTTTGCAGAGGCTTCAGAGATTACGTCGAAAGTGAAGGTGTTACAGCACTTCGAGCAATATATACAATCTGGCTATTACCCATTCTATCGTGAGGAAGGTGATGGCTTCTTCGACCGTCTTCAGCAAGTTATTGACACCATCGTCAGTAGTGAAATCCCAGCTGTCAGTAATATAGAGTATGATTCTGTCTATAAGACGAAACAGCTACTTGGCATTTTGGCAGAGCTTTCACCTTATACACTGAACATTTCTTCGTTATGCAATACACTGCAATCATCACGAAATAATGTGTTGAAACTTTTGGACTTGATGGATAAGGCAGCACTTGTTCGTCGTCTCTATTCGGTAAAAAGTGGTATGAAGATGTTGACAAAACCAGAAAAGATACTTTTTCATAATACTAACCTGATGTGTTGTCTTACTCCCCATGTTGACTCAGGAACGATGCGTGAGACTTTCCTTGCTTCTCAAGTTGGGGCAAATCATTCGCTATATATGCCTAATCAAGGTGATTTGGTCGTAGATGGCAAATGGCTCTTTGAGGTAGGAGGAAAGGGGAAAGGATTCTCTCAGATTAAGGATGTAGAAGACAGCTATGTGGTGAGCGATGACATGGAAATAGGATATGGGAATAAGATTCCCCTCTGGTTGTTTGGATTGATGTATTAGGGATTATCGTTTTATGTTTAAAGCCAAAGCTTATGGAGACAAGATTCAAGACGAAAGCCAAGATTTTCGACATAGTGCTTACCGCCGTGGCGGCTATGGTGTCGGTAGGTGTGATGCTGTACGGCGTGGCACACTTCGGGCTGGGGGAGGCATGGCCCGAACTGGTGCTCAACCTCTTTTACATCGCCTGTCTGGTGATGATATGGATGTATTTCTTTAACTCGCCACGCATCACGACCCACCAGTTCAACTACTGGTGCTCCGTTTCCGTGGGTATAACGGTACTGCTGCGCGACATTCTCTTTGCGCCGCCTTTGGCCTATTACGCGCTGCATCTAATTTGTTTCACGCTGTCGGTGCTGCTGCTTTGCATGCTCACTTTTTTCTATGCACGGAAGGACTGGCAGAGCTACACCAAGCGCAACCTGTGGGCTATCTGCATCATCGACATGCTGATAGCGGCGCTCTACAACGTGGACATCTACCTGGAGCCGATCAACGAATATACCAACTATATGCTCACGGAGATATGGATACGACCCACCATCACTTATGGGCTCGTGACTTGTTTCGTGTCTGAAAGGTCATAAGCTTCAAATCGGAGGGCGCTACGAGGCTACGAGGCTACATTAGCTTTCTTTTGTGAGCAGGCCTAGAGGATCATTTTCCGCCGTGAATAATAACCCATGCGAATCCTTTGGCTGTTCTTTCATCGGAATGTTGGAAGTGATTGCCGGGATTCCATTCAAGCATGGTGTTGATGCCTTGTGCTGTCAATAGTTCCTGTTGCTTGCGCATGCAGTGGCCCACCTGTGCCATGGTGGGGTTCTTCGTTTTTCCCTCCTTATCACCGAGGCTGAGATATACGGAAGTTGCCAAAGGCCTGTGGTTCTGTGCATACTCCATCCATTGAGGGTACCAGACGGATGGCGATACGGTAGCGACCCCATCGAATAATTCGGTTTGATAACTTGACCACAAGGCAAAGAAACCTGCCAGAGAATAGCCGCCTAACACGCATCGCATCTTGTCTTTATCGTACCATTGCATTTGCTCCAACTGAGGTATCAGTATATCCCTGATGAAGGAAAGTGTCGCTCCTGCTCCATCCCCAAAGGGAATCTTCCCAAAGACTGCAGGAGCTGTCCAAGGTGTGAGTTCGCCCTGCCAGTCCTTGATCTCAAATGCGACGAGCGTAAAGGGCTTGTTGGTCAGGGACTGAATCATTGCTACCTCTTTGTCCAATACCTCTGAATCATGCTCGTCAATGGGCTGAATCAGCAGGTATTCAGGGCATTCAGACTTGTAGATGGTACAAGTTCTATCAGCGATTTGGATGGTCTCTTTCATTGTCCAGGGTTTAGTCCACATCATTCTTGAACGTAGTGTTATCCGCAATGGAAATATTTCGTGACGAGCTTTTGGACTTCCTCGGGATGACCTTCGATGTCCTTGCGAAGCGTCACATCGTCGAAAGCCCGTAGTTGGGCGATGATGCCATCTATCATAGCGGGCGAGAAAACATGGTATTCTTCGAAGACACTACGCAGGCGTTCCAGACAGTCGGCAGAAGCGACACAGGAGTCAGGGAGCTGTGCGAGTGTCGCCAGACGATCAGCATTTTCAGCGGCATGAATATTCACATTGACGTAAGTACGCTCTGCCACCTCAAGGGCATCGGGCATTTCGAAGCCGTGGCGACAAGCCACGCAGAGACCAGCCAGCAGCTGATAGAGGTCGGCAGAACCGTCGGGCGAGCGCATCTCTACAGTCTGCTTGATGCTCGTGTCGTATTTCGTTTCCTTCTCCAAGGGATTAGCCTTGTAACTCATGTCTGCATCGGCAGCCCAGCCCAGCGGTACGCGCACCAGCACAGAGCGGTTCCTGTCGCCCCAGCATACGTTCGTAGGTGCTTCCTGATGGGGAACAAGACGGAAATAGCTGGTAGGATTCTTATTGCCAAAGGCGGTGATGGCAGGTGCGAGATCCATCATGCCTGCTATCATCTTACGGGCAGACTCCGACAGCACGCCGTCGGCCAGCATCTGGTTCTTGCCGTCTTTCATCATCCGCATGTGGATATGCAGCCCTGAGCCCGCTTTGCCAGTGGTAATCTTCGGTGCGAAGGTCACGTCGTAGCCCATCTGATAGCCGAGGTTGCGGATAATCCATTTGGCGAGCATCAGCTGGTCGGCAGCCTGCTCTACAGGCACGGGCAGGAACTCAATCTCGTTCTGCTCGTAGTTTTTACCGTCGATGGTGAAGTTGCCCACTTCGGAGTGTCCGTATTTGATCTGGCCTCCGGCCTGCGCGATATACTGCATACACTGGGTACGGAACTCGTTGGCCTTGGCATACGGTGCCGACTCATGATAGCCATGCTGGTCCTGAGCAGGAAACACCTCCTCATCATTGCTGATGACGTAATACTCCAACTCGCCCATTGCGTGATACTCCATACCCGTTACCTTGCGGAAAGCCTCGGCAGCCTTGTGGAGCGTGTATTCTGGAGAACTCTCCAGCGGATTGCCGTCCTTGTCGAAATAGGAGCATAGCAGCGATACGGTGGGTATCTCGGCAAACGGATCGACGAAAGCCGTGCGGAAACGGGGCAGTACATAGAGGTCGCTGGAGCCTGCCTGGATAAAGCTGAACAGGCTGGAGCCATCGACACGCTCGCCGCAGGTGAGGATGGTCTCCAGATAGTCGAGGTCGTTGATGACGAAGTTCAGCGTCTTTAACTTGCCGTCACCGCCAGGATACATGAAGTTCACCATACGGATGTCGTTATTAACGATATATTCGATGATATCGGCTTTCGTAAATTCCGAAGCCGGTTTCTGAAGTGCCGCTACAATGAGATTCGCATTCAGTTTCAGATGTTTGTTGTCCATAATTTCATAGTTGGTTAGTTTATTACTGCCACAAATATACGAAAAAATCCCAAAGCATGATTTTTATGCCTTGGGATTTTCTTACTTCATAACTTTTCTGAATACAAACATTTCGTCATCCTCACTCCAATTGTCAGCCTCCTCTTTTGGCACCTCTGGGCCATGATGGTGCTTGTTCCAGAACTCAACAATATGGAATCCGCATCGATTGACGTAGAAATGGATATTGCGCTTTTCGAAATAGGGAGTGATGGTTTCCCACACCCGAATCTCAGGATGCATTCGTTCCACTTCGCACCATGCCGCATATCCGATACCACGACTATGCTCTTCGGGCGAAACGAAAAGCAATTCCAGTTCGCCTATTCCTGTTTCTCTCTCAATCCTTAAAACGACACCACCGACAAACTTGCCGTCTTGCACAATGCGGTATGCTTCCGCATTCTCCCCGTCGATGCTTTGTTCAATCGTGTGTCTGGAAATTACCTCTTCGCCTTCTTCCGCTCGTTCGTCACGAAGGCCAAACTCTATTTGGGCGCCATACTTGAATGCCCATTGATTGTCGATGATGAACTGCTCTCTGTCAGCCTGTTGTAAGGGCTTCAAGCAGATGTTTGGCACATTATTAGTCATATAAAATAGAATTTATCGAATCATTCTTCATAATCGTATTTGTTTGAATGATCGTAAAGTTGAATGTGGAGGATTTACACAAACCTACAGACATGATCGATGGCAATGTCGGAGAAGCCGAAGGCCTCGGCCTTGGTCATGCGGCCGCCGGCCACCTCGGCAACGATATCAACCAGTTCGCTGCCCATCTGTGCGACGGTTTTCTTGCCCTTCAACACGGCGCTGAGGTCAACGTCCATGTTGTCCTCCATCATGTAGTAGGTGCGTTCGTTGGCTGTTACCTTCAGCACGGGAGCGATGGCATTGCCCGTAGGGGTACCCCTGCCTGTGGTGAAGACGATGGCCTGACAGCCTGAGGCCACCATAGAGGTGACACTGGCGATGTCGAAGCCTGCGGTATCCATCACAACGGCACCTTTCCTTGAGGGACGTACCGCCTGCTGAAGCACTTCCACGATGGGGCGGGTTCCACCCTTGCGGATGCAGCCCAAGCTTTTCTCTTCGAGCGTGGAAAGACCTCCGGCCTTGTTGCCTGGTGTGGGCTGACCGGCACGACAATCCTGTCCTGCGGCAGAGAGATGGGCTTCGTACTCTCGGCACACTTCAATAATCTGATTATGAATCTCTGTCGTGGCGGCACGCTTGGCCAGTATGTGCTCACCGCCAATCCACTCTATTGATTCGCTCATTACCGTTGTGGCACCCATATCTACGAGAATATCACTCATCTCACCGACTGACGGATTGCTGGCGATACCCGATGTTGCATCGCTTCCACCGCACTCAATGCCGATATAGAGTTCTGAGGCATCAAAGAGTTCCTTCTGCTGCGAACCAGCCTGCTGAGCCATCTCGCGAGCAGCACGGGTGGCTTTCTCTATAGTCTTCAGCGTGCCGCCCTCCTCCTGGATGCCGAATGACACGATGGGCTTACTGGTCAGACGCTCAATCTTCTCCTTCAACTGCCGATGGGGGACTGTCTCGCAGCCCAGACCGATAATCACCACACCATAGACGTTGGGATGGCAGGCAAAGCCCGTTAGCACCTTTTGGCTCATGTCGGTATTGGCCTGCACGTCGGAACAGCCTGTGTTGAACACGATGTTCACCGCTCCGCGAATCTGACTGGCCACAATGCGACATGACTCACTGGCGCAGACGCACGTGGGCAGAATAAGAATATGGTTGCGGATGCCGGGACGACCTTCTGCTCGGCGGTAGCCCCAGAACTGGAAGGTCTTACGTTCGCGGTCGCCCTCTGATTGTGTGGCACACATCTGCCAGTCGTCGCCTGCCAGTTCGCTGTCGTAGTCGCGCAGCTCACTCTTTAGGCTCTGATCGTTTACCCAGCAACCTTTGTTGATGCCTGCAACGGTTCTGCCCAGACTCTCGCCGTATTTAATCACCTCGCAGCCCTCTGGCAAATCCTTTAGAGCCACCTTATGGCAGTAGGGAATGTCCTCCTCGGCCCTTATTGACAAGAACTCGCCGTTCTTCTGAAAGACGACCTCCTCTCCTTTGGCAATCTCAGCCACCGTGGTTACCACGTTGTCGGCAGAATTCATCAGCAATGCATTTACCTTTTTCATATGCTCATTTCATCGTTAGTTAGTGTATTAGTGCCACAAATATAAGAAAAAATCCCAAAGCATGATTATTATGCCTTGAGTTTTTTGGGGGATTACCCGCTACACATTATTCGATAGCAGTAGCAAGCTTCACGTCACCACTGGCGGCCACCATGCTCCGCGACCTTTCGCTCATTATTAAGTGCTTGTTAATAAAATACAAATTCTTTTTGAAGTAAGATGAAATGTTTTTATATTTGCCTCGGGAAGACGGCGGATTTCCATACCGTTGACATTCGATGAGATTAACACCGTGGAAAGCTGTCGGGTAAAGCATGTGAATTGGAAGTAATAATTTTGATATGTTTATGAAGAGGAAATTGCTATCTCTTTTTGTGTTGTCGGTGGTTCTGGGCGGTCAGGCATTGGCCCAGGTGCCTCAGACACAGTCCCAGGCTCAGGCCGAGGGGCAGAACCAACGTCAGGCACCCATGTCTGTGGCCAAAGACCACAGCAACGCTCCTGACAGGTATTATCTGAACTATGAAGATGTGGCCAGCAGCCTGAAGCTGTTGCCGCCGCCTCCCGAAGTGACCAGCATCCAGTTCCTGTGGGACAATGCCCAATACCAGAAAGGCAAGATGCTCCGTTCCTCGGCGCGTGGCGAGCAGGCGGTGAGGGATGCTTCGCCGGGTGCAGACAGCTTCTCTTCGGCTTTCGGCTGTGAAATCTCCCAGGAGAACACGCCCGAGATTTACAAGCTCATCAACACGATGCGGGAAGATGCCGGCGACCTTGCCACACGCGAGGCAAAGAACTACTACATGCGTCCGCGACCCTACATGTTCTACAGCGAAGACACCTCTGTGCCAGGGGCCCAGCGTAGCCTGAGTACCAACGGATCCTACCCCTCGGGCCACACGGCCATAGGTTGGGCCACCGCACTGGTGCTGGCCGAGATCAATGTGGAGAACCAGGACGCCATCCTGATCCGTGGCTATGAAATGGGACAGAGCCGAGTGATCAGCGGTTTCCATTTCCAGAGCGACGTGGATGCAGGACGACTGGTTTCGGCTGCCGTAGTAGCCCGCTTGCATGCCAACGACGAGTTCAACGCCCAGCTCCAGAAGGCCAAGGAAGAATATGCAAGACTCAAGAGAGAAGGCAAGATCCAAAAGGTTGAGGTGGAATAAATATATTAAGGAATAGGGGCGTGTATCTTCAAATATTTGAACATCCGCAAGACGTCACACAGGAGGAACTTAACAAGGACCTTTTTCTGCTTCCGGAATGGAGGCGGAGGAAGGTTCTTTCCTATCGCTTCTTGCTTGACAGGGTGCTATGCGCCAAGGCGTATCTTCTGCTGAAGAAAGGGCTGAAAGAGCAATACGGGATAGACGAGAATCCGGCATTCGGGTATGTCGAGCATGAAAAGCCTGTCCTGCGTGACTATCCAGACATCCACTTCAATCTGAGCCATTGTAAGCGAGGCATCCTGTGCGTGATGGATGACAATCCCGTAGGATGTGATATGGAAGAGATAGAAAAGTCACTCCAAATAGACCTGTGTCGTCATTGCTTCAATGATAGCGAGGTGGAAGTAATCACCTCGGCGACAGACCCTTGTGTGGAGTTCACGAAATGGTGGACAAGGAAGGAGGCTGCCCTGAAACTGACGGGGGAGGGCATCAACGACGACCTCCCTTCGCTGTTCACTGAGGATTTGCTTGGTAATCTTATGTTTGATACGGTAGTGCGGAAAGACTGTGGTTTCGTATATACAGTCTGCAGATACAAATAAAGTCCCCCCATCTTTTGGAAGTTTATTAAACCTCTTTTTCGCCCTTCAATCCTTTGGATTGGGGGCGTTTTTATTCAAAACCGATAGTTTTTTGCACTTTTTTTTGCGCGTACGCGGGAAATGTTCTAATTTTGTAGGTTCTTGTGTACATGAGGGAAGGAATGGCTTTTCGCATGACTTCCGAAGACGGCATTAGATAGAAACAAAAAAAAAAAAATAGTATAAACAACATGAAAAAGGAATCTATGAAATGGACCTTGGTGCTTGGCGCGATGCTTGGCGGACTCACCGCCTGCGGAATTGACATGCCCAAGGAAGTGCAAACGTCGTATGAGACGTTGACGGTGGAAAAGACGGATATTGTGATACCCGTGAAATTCAGTGCAAAGTTGAAAGGTCAGACCGATGTGACCATCACGCCACAGGTGAGCGGTCAGCTGACGCAAATCAGCGTGAGCGAGGGTCAGCAGGTACGGAAGGGACAGACACTCTTCGTGATCGACCAGCGCAATGCACAGTTGGAGTTGGAGGCCGCTGAGGCCAACTTGGAAGCTGCACTGGCTTCGGAGAGCAGTGCCAAACTGGAGTATGAATCGAACAAGAACTTGTTTGAGAAGAAAATCGTGAGCAGCTACATGCTCGACAACTCAGAGAACTCTTACAAGCGGGCACAGGCATCGGTGGCCCAGGCCCGTGCATCGGTGAACCGTGCCAAGGTGAACCTGGGTTTCTGCACCATCACGGCGCCCGTAGCGGGTGTGATCGGTGAGATTCCTGTACGTACGGGTGACCAGGTTTCTCCTGGAACGTACCTCACCCTCGTGAGCGGCAACTCGATGATGGACGCTGAGTTCTCCCTGCCTGAAGCTTTGCTGGAGCAGGCCATCACGGCAGGATATAAGGGAAAGTGGGAAGATGCCTTGAAGAACTTCCCCGATGTGACCTTTGTGATGAAGAGCGGTACGGAGTATCAGCATAAGGGTCGTATCACCAGCGCTACGGGTGTGGTGAACGCTGCTACAGGTACCATTGCCTGCAAGGCCACTTTCCCCAACCCTGAAGGCAATCTGTACTCAGGCGTTCAAGGCAATGTGATGATTCCTGCCGAGCGCAAGGACGTGATGGTGATTCCGCAGGCTGCCGTAGTGCGCCTGCAAGACAGGTCGCTGGTGTATAAGGTTCAGCCCGACAGCACTGCCACTGCCATCAGCGTGACCACTCAGGATGCTGGCAACGGTAAGGATTTCATCGTGACCAGTGGCCTGAATTCGGGCGACCGCATTGTGACCATCGGAGCCAACAATGTACAAGAGGGACAGAGGGTGTTATTCTAAAAATTCTCGTGCAATCTTGTAATTATGAAGAATAATATTTTCATCAATAGATATGTGATGGCGTGCGCCATAGCCATCGTCATCACCTTGGTGGGCTTCATCTGCATGAATACACTGCCAGTGGAGCAGTACCCCAACATTGCACCGCCCACCGTGCGCGTCTCGACCACCTACACGGGTGCCGATGCCAATACCATCATGAAATCGGTGGTGCAGCCTTTGGAAGAGAACATCAACGGTGTGCCCGGCATGACCTACCTTACCAGTTCGGCGTCGGCATCGGGCGATGTGAGCATCGTGGTCTATTTCGAACAGGGTACTGACCCTGACATGGCTGCCGTGAACGTGCAGAACCGTGTGTCGAGAGCTTCTGCCCTGCTACCTGCCGATGTGACCAAGGTGGGTGTACAGGTGATGAAGATGCAGAGCAACATCCTGCATATCGGTGCCTTGAAGAGTGTGGATGGCAAGTATGATGCCGACTTCATCGCCAACTATATCGATATCAACGTGCGTCCCCGACTGATGCGTATCACCGGTGTGGGCGACGTGATGGCCTTAGGTAACACCTATGCGTTGCGCATCTGGCTCAAGCCCGATGTGATGGCGCAGTATGGACTTGACCCCAACGAGGTGTTCACTGCCATCAGCGGGCAGAGCTTCGTGGCTGCCACAGGTTCATTGGGCGAGCAGTCGGAGAATGCCTACCAGTATTCGATGGAGTACAAGGGTACGCTGAAGACGGTGGAAGAGTTTAACGACATCGTGCTCCGCACTATCGAGGGCGGCCACCTGTTGCACTTAGGTGACGTGGCCGATGTGGAGATTGGTGCCGTGAGCTACAACTTCTCTTCCAGCATCGACGGTAACCCGGGTGCCATCTACATGGTGTTCCAGGCTCCGGGAGCCAACGCTACCGAGGTGAATGCCCGCATCAGCAAACTCTATGAGGAACTGAAACCAACAATGCCTGCCGGATTGGAGTTTGAGATTCTGGAAACCAGCGACGACTTCCTCTTCGCCGCCATCCACAATGTGGTGGAGACCCTGATTATCGCCATCATTCTGGTGATTCTCGTGGTGTATTTCTTCCTGCAAAGTTTCAAGGCTACGGTCATCCCGTCGCTCTCTATCATCGTTTCGCTGATGGGAACCTTCGCCATCGTGTCGTTGGCAGGATTCTCGCTCAACATACTGACGCTATTCGCCTTGGTGCTCGCCATCGGAACGGTGGTGGATGATGCCATCGTGGTGGTTGAGGCGGTGATGGCGAAACTGGAGGGTGGCATTTCGGATGCCAAGCAAGCTACGCGCGAGGCCATGAGCGATGTCTCCATTGCCGTGATCTCCTGTACCTTGGTGTTTATGGCCGTGTTCATCCCTGTGGCCTTCATGCCGGGTACCTCTGGCTCGTTCTTCACCCAGTTTGGCGTCACGCTGGCATCGGCCGTGGGTCTGTCGTGCGTATCGGCCCTTACGCTGTGCCCTGCCCTTTGTGCCATCATGCTCCGATTCTCGAAAGACAGGAAGGAGAAGAAGAATATCAATTACTACGTCACTTTAGCCTATAACGCCAGCTACAATGCGATCTTGAAGAAATACAAGACGAGCGTGAGCAGCTTCATCAAGCGCCCTGTGGTTTCGGGCGTGTTGCTTGCCATCGCTGCCGTGCTGCTGTTCTTCTTCATGCGCAGCCTGCCATCGGGCTTGGTGCCACAGGAAGACCAAGGCGTGTTCTTCGCTGAGGTTCGCGCTCCAGAAGGAAGCACCCTGCATGAGACCGAAGAGATAGCCCGACAGGTGGAGGAGAAGGTGAAGAACATTCCTGAGTTGGAGAGCTATGCGGTAGTGAGCGGCTACGGTATGATGACCGGACGCTCGGGTAGCTGCTACTCCACCTTTATCATACGTCTGAAGAACTGGGACGACCGTCCTGGCATGAACCACAACATCATGCTGGTCTATGCCCGCTTCTCTTACGACTGCAAGGACATCAAGAACGCGAAGGTCATTCCGTTCCAGATGCCACAGGTGCCAGGCTACGGTAGCAACAGTAGCGTAAACCTGGTGCTGCAGGATATGCAAGACCGCGAAATGTCGGTCTTCAACGACGATGCCAACAACTTCCTGGCTAAGCTCAACGAGCGGCCAGAGATTATGATGGCCATGAGTACCTACTCCGAACGCTTCCCCAAGTATTTGGTGAGCGTAGATGCAGCGCAGTGCGACCGCGCCGGTGTATCACCCGCAGCTGTGCTCCGTACGCTGGGAGCCTATTGTGGCGGCTCGTATGTAGGCAACTTCAACCAGTTTGGTAAGGTATATCGCATCATGGCGACTGCAGCCCCTGAATACCGTCTGGATCCCACTTCACTAAACAACATCTTCGTGAAGGTGGTTGGCGGCAAGATGGCTCCTATCTCAGAGTTTGTCACCCTGACAGAGATTGTAGGCTCTGCCGCTGTGGAGCACTTCAACCTGTTCCAAAGCATTACCTGTGGTGTGATGACCGCCAGCGGTTATTCGGAAGGTGATGCCCACCAGGCCATCGCCGAAGTGTTTAAGAAGGAGATGCCTGCTGGCTACAGCTATGAATACGGTGGCATGTCGCGCGAGGTGGAAGAGGCTTCGGGCTCTAACGCTACCGTGCTCATCTATGTCATCTGCGTCATCCTCATCTACCTCATCTTGGCTTCGCTCTACAATTCATGGTTCACCCCGTGGGCTGTGCTGCTGAGCGTTCCGTTCGGTCTGATGGGTTCGTTCGGTGCTACGTGGCTTGTTTCCTTGGTCAACCTGCCTGGTATGGAAAACAACATCTACCTGCAGACGGGTGTGATCATGCTGATTGGTCTGTTGGCCAAGACGGCTATCCTTATCACCGAGTTTGCGCAGGAGCGTCGTGCACAGGGCATGAGTATCCGCGATGCGGCCTTTGCTGCCTGTGAAGAGCGTTTGCGTCCTATCCTCATGACGGTGGTTACCATGATTGCGGGTATGATTCCGCTGATTATTGCCGGTGGTGCCGGTGCCAATGGTAACCGTGTGCTTGCCTTGGGTGTCAGTGCTGGTATGGCTGTAGGTACCCTGGCTCTGCTCTTTGTGGTGCCGGCTTTCTTCATGGTGTTCCAGAAACTGCATGAGAAGTTCCAAGGAGGGATTTCAATTGAAAATTGAAAATTGAAAATTGAGAATTTTCGTGCAAGCTGAGTGAAAAGCCAAGTTTGCTTGAGCTTTTCCGAAGCGCCGCCGAAAATCAACGAAGTTAATTGAAAATTGAATTTTCGTGCAAGCTGAGTGCAAAGGCAAGCTTGCTTGGCTTTGCCGAAGCGCCGCCGAGAATCAACGCAGTTAAAATTTTAAGATATGAATTCTAAGAAAATATTCGCTGCTGTGGCTGTGAGCTTTACGCTCACCAGCTGCGGCATCTACAATAGTTACGAGCAGCCTACGGAGGTTCCTGCCGATGCTTTTGGTACCACGCAGGACATCACGCAGGCAGAGGGTGATGTGACGCTGGGCACCTTGTCGTGGCGTGAATTTTTCACAGATCCATTGCTCCAACAGCTCATTGAACGAGTGTTAGCCAACAACACCGACTTGAACTCTGCCCGCCTTGCCGTGGAAAAGAGCGAAGCATCACTGCATGCTGCCAAGATGGCCTACCTGCCGTCGCTCAATTTCTCACCACAAGGAAACCTGTCGCATTTCGACGACAATCCTTGGTCTAAAACCTACAACCTGCCGCTGCAGTTGAGTTGGGATGTCGATGTATTCGGCTCCATCACCAACAAGAAGCGTGCCGCCCAGGCTGTACTGCTGCAGTCGCAGATGCGTGAGGAGGCCGTACGCGCCAACCTTATCTCTACCACCGCCCAGCAGTACTACATGCTGGAACTGCTTGACCGCCAGTTGGAGATCCTAACCCAAACCGACAGTTTGTGGAGTGCCTCCTTGGAGATGCAGAAGTCGCTGTGGGAGAACGGTAAGGCCTATTCTACGGCTGTGAACCAGATGGAGTCATCCTACCTCAATGTGAAGACACAGATAGTGGATACCCAGCGCAACATACGTGCTACCGAGAATGCCATCAGCCGCTTGCTGGCCGAAACACCGCAGGAAATCGAACGCGCCAAGTGGGGCTCATCAGCCTTGGAGGATCGTCCGGAGGACACCGGTCAGCGCATGTTTGAGATGGATTTCCTGAAGATTGGCGTACCTGCCAATATGCTGGAGCTGCGCCCCGATGTGCGCATGGCCAATCATGCCTTAGAGGAGGCCTTCTACAACACGCAGGCTGCACGCTCGGCCTTCTACCCCAGCATTACCCTGAGTGGAACGGCTGGTTGGACCAACTCGGCTGGTAGCTCAGTGGTCAATCCTGGCAAGCTGTTGCTCAATTTCATGGGTCAGCTCACACAGCCCATCTTCGCCCGTGGCAAGCTCAATGCCAACCTGAAGATTTCCAAACTCACCCAAGAGGACCTGCAGCAGAAGTACGTGCAGACCGTGATTGAGGCTGGCAACCAGGTGAACGAGGCCATGGCCGATTGTCAGGCCTCCCGTGAGAAGCATGGTTACTACCATCGTCAGGTGCAGGTGCTCTACGATGCCTACACTGGCACCCATGAGCTGATGGACAATGGTAAGGCCAATTACTTGGAAGTGCTCACTGCTCAGGAGAGCTTGCTCAACGCACAGCTCAACGAGGCTGCCAACATGTACAAGGGTGCCCAGGCTGTGATTGCCATTTACATTGCCCTTGGCGGCGGTACCAAATAACATAGTGAACATGAGGATGAGGGTTCGGATAATGTTTGTGGTGGTAGTGATGATAGGTAACTTTATCACACAGGCAGGTGCCCAAAGCCGCGATGAGTTGCTGAGGGCGCAGGTAGATAGCGTGCTTGCCATCCGATACGACCGTAGCAAAAGCAACATTGACACCACATACATTACCCGTCCTGCCACCAAGTGGACCATCACAGCCCGACTCAATGTGTCGGGCTCGAAGCTTGAAGCCAAGGGCATAGAGAACGGGCGGCATTTCGATGCTGTGATGAGGGCCGATCGGAAGGCGACGCTCAGCTTGGGTGTCAGCTATCGAGGCTTCTCGGTCTGGGGAGCTCTCAATCCCGCCAAGCTGTTGGGCAAGTATCATGACTACGAACTTACCTTTAACTCCTACGGCAAGCGTGTCGGTTTTGAGTTGATTTACCAGGATGCCAAGAACTTCACCGGCTGGCACGATAATGAAGGTATGGAGCGCATTGAGCTGCCTGCCGATATGCTATCGGTGAAGACACTGAATGTAAATGGTTACTATATCTTCAATCACCGCAAGTTCTCCTATCCAGCTGCCTTTACGCAGAGCTACATCCAACGCCGCTCTGCCGGTAGTTTCATGCTGGCTGCATCGGGACAGGGACAGCATGCGACGCTCAAATGGGAGCAGGAGACGCAACTGAAGATGACCAACATCGGCATTGGTGCGGGCTATGGCTATAACTATGTGCCCTCGAAAGGCTGGCTTCTCCATATCTCTGTGCTGCCCACGTTTATTGTCTATAGCCATACATCGATGAACTTCGGCGAAACCCGTGTACCTTTGCACTATCATTTTCCCGAAATTATCCTCACCAGTCGTGCCGCTATCGTCCGCCAGTTAGGTAACAAGTTTTTCGGCTTGTCGATGATATACAATTTCACCAATATCGGCAATCAGGAGAGTCTTGCCGTGCTTAATACCAAATGGCGTGTCCGTACCTTCTTCGGATTGAGACTTTGAGAATACAAACATTATTGTTTACCAAATAATGACAACTATGAGAAAGAAACTTTGGATCATGCTTGCCGCTGTGCTGCTCCTCTGTCAGACGGTTGGCGCACAACAAGACAATGACGTTACTGGCCGCAAGAAGGTGGCTGTGGTACTCAGTGGCGGTGGAGCCAAAGGTATGGCTCACATCGGTGCACTGAAAATATTGGAGAAGGCGGGCATACCTGTCGATATTGTCACGGGTACTTCCATGGGAAGCATAGTCGGCGGACTCTATGCCATAGGGTACAACGCCAATGCGCTTGACTCCCTGGTGCGCAAGCAGGACTGGAGTTATGTCATCACCGATAAAGAAGACATGCAAAACCAGAGTCTGAGTGACCAGGAGAAACAGAATACCTATCTGTTTTCCACAGGCTTGACCATTGGAAAACGTGACCTCAATGCCGGTGGACTGATCAGAGGCAAGAACCTGGCAGAACTATTCCAGCAGCTTTGCACGGGCTATACCGACTCGCTTGACTTTTCCAAAGACCTGCCCATCCCCTTCGCCTGTGTGGCTACGGACATCATAGACAACAGTGAGGTGGACTTCCATAGCGGACGACTGCCCCAGGCCATGCGTGCCTCTATGTCGATTCCCGCAGCTTTCTCCCCTGTGCGCCTTGGTGACAAGGTGCTGGTGGATGGTGGCTTGCGCAATAACTATCCCGCCGATCTGGCCCGTGAGATGGGAGCCGATATTATAATAGGTGTCACCGTGCAGGGCGAGCCTAAGACAGCTGAAGACCTCGATGGTACCATGAGTATCCTGAGCCAGATCATCGATGTGAACTGTAAGAACAAATATGATGATAACCTCGCCATCACCGACCTGCACCTGATGGTCAATACCGAAGGCTATGGCGCTGCCAGTTTCTCTGCGGCTGCCATTGATACCTTGATTCGCAGAGGTGAGGAGGAGGCCATGAGCCATTGGGACGATATCATGGCGCTGAAAAAACAGATTGGCGTGGATGAATCGTTCCGACCTGCGTTGTTGCATCCGCTTCGCCCCGAGCGCTTGACAGAGAAGCAACATGTGGTAGGCTATACGTTTGAAAACATGACGCCTCAGGCCGAACAGTTCCTGAGTCAGAAATTCCACCTCCAAAAGAACGACAGCATAGATGTCAGGCTCGAACAGCAGCTCACCACTTCCATGCGTGTGGATTTGTTCTACCAGACTGCCGAATGCCGCTTAGTGCCTGAGGGTGACGGGGTACGTGTGGTACTCTCGGCAGGCGAGCGCAAGACCATGCAGCTACATGCGGGAGTACGCTACGATACCGAGGAATATGCTGCCGTGCAGTTGGGACTCGATATCCCGCTGAAGACTGCCACCCCTATCAATACCGACATCATCCTGCGATTGGGCAAGAGACTGATGGCCCGTGGCGAACTGACCTTCCATCCACGGAGCTTCACGCGTCCCACGCTGAGTTACACTTTCCGTCGTAACGATGTGGATGTGTATAGCAAGGGTGACCGCGACTACAACATTCATTACAACCAGTTTCAGGCCGAGTTCACTCCCTTCAATTTCGACCTGCGCAACTTCAACCTGCAGATAGGGGTGCGCTGGGACTACATGCACTACCGCAACAAGCTCGGTTCGGCCACCTCACAGCTGATATCGCTTGAAAATGAGCACTTCTACAGCTACCGCGCCCGGATCAACTACCGCAGTGAGGACAACTGGTATTTCCCCACTCGCGGTGCCCGTTTCAAGGCGGAGTATGCCTATCTGACTGACAACTTCACCAAACTCGATGGCAAGGCTGGCATGAGCGAAGTGAGTGCCAACTGGCGCTACTCCTTTACTTTCGGCGACCGCTTTACCCTGCAGCCAATGATATATGGCCGTCTGCTCTTCGGTGCTGTCGTGCCTCCCGTCTTTGGCAATCTCATCGGCGGTGAGTGGTTCGGGCACTACTTAGGGCAGCAGATGCCCTTTGCAGGCATAGGCAATATGGAATATGTAGATCACCAGTTTGTGGCAGCCCAGCTACAGGCTCAGCTGCGTGTAGGCGGTAGCCACTACTTCCTGTTACGCCTTGCCGGAGCACAAGAGGCGCACAAATTCAAAGAATTGCCAGACCATAAACCCATGCTGGGTGTACAGGCAGGGTACTATTACCACACGCTTTTTGGACCGCTGGGTGCCACTCTGGGTTATAGCGGTCACACCAAGAAACCGTACTTCTTCCTGAACCTCGGCTACGAATTCTAAGTCGTAGGTAAAAAAACTTTTATGGTCGCAAGGTGAGGCCAAAGACGAGCCACGCCTTGCTGTCATAGGGATTGGCGGCTATTTCCCCGAAGATGGGGAGGGTGAATTGTGAGGTGATGGGGATGTCGTGTGTGGCACGGAGCGAAAGATGCGTGACACCGAACCCTGTGGTACCGTAGAGGTCGGAGGCATAGGGAACGAATCCGGCACTGGCCTCCCAATCACAGTCGGCCAGGCGGAAAGGGGCTGTAAGTTCCACGAACGAAGAGTAGGAACGGTGCCCGTTGGAGGTTTGGTAATCGTCGCCTGCAAAGTTGAGGTTCCATGTCAGGGAAAGCAGACCGAAATCGTAGCCTGCGGTAGCTTCAAACACATGCTTGGTGCGATGTGCCTGGTAGCAGAAGTACTTGGCATCGTCGCCCTTGGTGGTTGACCAGTAGTCGGTGAGTGCCAAGGTGAGGCCACCTGTGGTGTAGCTCAGGGTGAGGTCAAGCTCCATGGGGTCGAGACTGTCGGCCAGTCCCGTGGTACCCCAAGCCGAGAACGACAACCCCTGGTAACCAATGCCCACCGTGGGTTGCAGACTTACACCGCCCAAATGCATGCCACGCCATACGTATTGGCTCACCACATCGGCTTCCAATGTCATCTCTGGGTGCTCCTGTGCAGAGAGTGTGGCAAAGAATGACAGGAACAAGGCTAACAATAATCCTCCTTTTCTCATAATGATTCTATTAACTACGTTGATTCTCGGCGGCGCTTCGGCAAAGCCAAGCAAGCTTGCCTTTGCACTCAGCTTGCACGAAAATTATACTTCGTTGATTTTTGTCACGACTCGGCCAAATCGATGCGAGCATCATTTGGCTCTCGCTGCTCCAAAAATTCTCAATTCTCAATTAACTACGTTGATTTTCGGCGGCGCTTCGGCAAAGCCAAGCAAGCTTGTCTTTGCACTCAGCTTGCACGAAAATTATACTTCGTTGATTTTTGTCACGACTCGGCCAAATCGATGCGAGCATCATTTGGCTCTCGCTGCTCCAAAAATTCTCAATTTTCAATGTTTGAGCAAGGCGAGAGCAATGCCAAGCTTGTTTGAGCATTGCCGAGCCGCCGCCAAACTTCACGGCGAAGCCGTAATGTTCAATGTTCAATGTTCAATGTTCAAAATTTGTACGCAACATCTGCCAAGAACCAGCGACCTGGCTGCTGGATGAGTCCAGTGCCCATACCACCTTGTTTATAATGCTTGTTGAACAGGTTGCTGATGTTGGCTCTTAACTCCAAGCGGCCAAGGGTGTAATTGGCACCCACGTCGGCCAGGAATCGCGCCTTTGTCTTCGAGTACAGGAAATCAAGGGTTTCAATATCCAATTGTATGTTCTTTTGCGATCCCATGAAACTGAGGTGTGTATGCAGCCGCAGGTTCTTAGTGGCCTGCCAACTCAACACAGCACTCGAAGAGATTGCAGGTACGCTGTACATATAATCTACTTTGTTCCCGAAAAAATTGGAATCTATCACCTTTATCCAACTGGCGGCCAAGTGGGCGTTGAACCGCTTGGTGCGATACGTGGCACTCAACTCACTGCCAAACGATTTGCCTTTGGTGGTGTTGAGGTAAATGATTCCCGTGGGATAAATGAGGCTGTAGGTGCGGTTGTAGAACCCATTCAATTCTACAGTAAGACCTGGGAGGGGGTTGACGGCCTGAAAGGTGAGTTGAACGGATCTCAATTGCTCAGGATCCAAATAATCCTGGCCATCCATCGTCATTGCGTTGGTCTTGCGGTGCAGAAGGGGAGCATCGACAAACGATTTGGAGTAGCTGAGCTTGACATTCCACTTGGGCTGCAGGTAGATGAGCGACAGACGGGGTGAGAACTGGTGGATCTGTCGATCATCGTCGTAGGTCTTAAAGTCGTAACGTAGTCCGGCATTGAAGATGAAGGGCCCCCAGGTGTGCTTGACTTGCGCATAGGCGTCGAAGGTTTTTTCCTTGCCGTCGGCCATGGAAGAGTAGTAATTGTATTCCGCGAGTCGCATTTCGTAGATATAGCCAACCAAATAGCGGGACCCAATGAGCCGATACTGGTTGTATTCCATGCCAAAGCTCAGCAGCCCTTTGTGGTTGCCGCTGTTGATGTAGTTGTAGTCGCCCTTGAACATGCCGCTGTAGGATCTTTCCATGGTGTTGAGGTACCTGTAAAGGCCAGGATATTCAGCCATTTCATCATTTAGTTCTTCGGGAACGGGAATGATATAGCTCAAGTCGTTCACCGGCTCATCAGAAATGACATTATAGTGGGTGATGTCGCCATCATCGTAGGAGAGAGCTGCCTTCAGCGACAGCTTGTCGAATGTATGTTCATAGCCCAGTGTGGCATGGTGCGACTTGGTGGCGAAGCCTGGATGAAGTCCGCGGAAAGAGATGTAACTGTCATAGTCGTAGGGAGAGAAAATCTGCCCCATCGTGTAGGGTGATCGGATTTGCGAGAAGTTGCTCTCGTACAACAGCGAAAGGCCTTTGTAATGTAATGAAAGGCCAGCATCGTAAGAAGGCGACTTGCCCACACCCCCAACGGTGACTGTACCGTCGTAGAGTTTGGAGCCTGTCTCTGAGGCGGGTACATAGTATTCCTGTCCATCGGCCTTGAAAAGACTGCCCCACAACAATACATCGAGGTCGAAATAGCGCTTGCCAAAGAGCAGGTCTCCTTTGATCTGACCATAACTGCCTCCACCTGCCCGCAAAACCAATCCATCCACGTCGGCCCCCTGCTTGGTAATGATGTTGACCACGGCGGTGAGTGCCACGCCGCCATAGAGCGAGGAGGCAGGGCCGCGGAGCACCTCTATCTGTTTTACTTTCTCCAGACTGATGCTGAAGTCGGGACTGGCAGTGTTGGTGGTGTAGCTGTTCAGGCGATGTCCATCGAGCATGAAGAGCATCTTCTCCTGGCCGCTGCTGTAGATGGAACGCATGGACAAAGTAATATCGTCGTTACAATCCACATCGGTCATGCCCGGCACGTAGGCCAGTAATACCTCCTTAAGGTTACGGGCACCGCTGTCGCGAATCATTTCTTCAGTGATGAGTGTGACAGGTACAGGTGACTCGTAGATGTTTTCAGCCTGGCTTGAGGCTGTGGTAATGGTGGCGGTCATGCCGCCCTTGATGCGCTCCACCAGGTCGATGAAACGTTGCGGGTCGTCCATCACAGTGCTGTAGTAGGGATTGTCGTTCAGCAGTTGTTGTACGTAGTTCTCGGCACTTTGCTCATCGTCCAGTCCAAGGCTGGTAAGTGCCAACAGGCGGAAGACACTTTGGCGCAGGTTGCCTTTGAACGTGCTGAGGTTTTGCTTCAGCAAGCTCTCGGCGGTTTCCAGTCTGCCAATGGTGTAGGCAGCCTCTGCTTCGTTGTATATGTTCAGCTGCTCATCGGTGTTCTGGGCGAAGGCCGTACAGGCAAGAATCAGACTGATGAACAGGGTGAGGAACTTTTTCATTGGCCTGCGGGGATAAGGAAGGTAAAACATGTATATTCGCCTTTGACAGAATCCAAGAGGATTTTGCCGTGGTGACGGTTTTCGATGATGTCTTGCGTGATAGACATCCCTAGTCCCGTACCCTCTCCGGCTGGCTTGGTGGTGTAGAAATTCTCAAAGATGTGCTTCTGTGTTTCTTCACTGATGCCCGTGCCGTTGTCCCTGATGCTGATGGACAGCTCTTTGCCATCGTACTTCACGCTCACGTCAATGCGTGGCTGATAGTCTGCACCAAGTTTCAGCGATTTTATCCATACCGCATAGTTGGCATTGTTCATCACGTTGAGGATGGCGCGGCTCAGGTCTTGCGGAATCACCATCAGGGGTGGAATGTCCTCTTGGTAATCCTCGTGGATGCTGAGGTTGAAGCCCTTGTGATTGGCACGCATAGCGTGGTAGGAGAGCCATACGTATTCCTTGATGATGTGGCACACATCGGAGGGTATAAACTGACCTTCCTTGCCCCTCGATACCAGCAAGATGCCTTGAATGATGCTGATGGCACGTTCGCCATGCTGCACGATTTTCTCCATGTTCTCTTTGAGGTCGATCACGATGTCATTCACTTCCTCCCGGTCTTCTTCGTTCAGCTTGTCGGCGTTGTCCTCTATCACCTCTTCAAGGTCTTTCAAGAGTTTTTCTGACAGCTTGCTGAAGTTGATGACGAAGTTGAGCGGATTCTGTATCTCGTGGGCGATGCCTGCACTGAGCATGCCTAACGAAGCAAGTTTCTCCTGCATCTTCAGCTGTTGCTTCATCTTCTCAATTTCCTGTTGCTGTGTCTCCATAGTGTCCATAGTTTATAGCAAAGGTAATGTTATCTTTAGTTCCGTATATACATTCTTCTCTGACTCCACGCTGATGGTGCCTCCGTGGCTTTGGATGATGTCCTGGCTCAGGTATAATCCTACGCCCGATGCTTCACTCGTGGTCTTGGTGGTGAAGAAGGGATCGAAGATTTTGTCCAGGATGGCACGCTCGATGCCGATACCGTTGTCGCCTACCACGATAGTCGCCTTGTTGTCTTCCTGTCTTACACGTAGGATGAGCGCAGGCTTGAAGGTCTCCTGTTGTGCCTTTTTCTTCAAGGCATAGATGCTGTTGCCCATGATGCTAAGCAGTGTCCTGCTCAGTTGTTCGCTGTTGCCTTTCAGTAGCAGCGACTTGTAGGGACAGTCCAACTCTACCAGGATATGATACTGTTCTATGTCTCTGGCGAAGATCTTGTTTACCGTTTCAAGGATGTAGGTCATCAGTTCCGCCAAGTCCATTTTCACCAGGTTGCCCGAGCGGTCGCGCAGAATCTCCTCCATCGCCTTCAGGATACGGCTGGTATTCAGTCCGTGCTGCTCCACTTTCTCCAGGTTCTGCTCCAGCATGTGGAGCACATCGAGTGAGTCTTGGTAGTTCTCTTCGCTCATGTGCTCCTGTTCATCTTCGATGTTTCCCTTGAGGTCTTTGAGCAGGTTGATGGAGAGTTTGGAGAAATTGTTGATGTAGTTCATCGGGTTGAGGATGCGGTCAATGAGCCCTTGGGTGAGTTTGCCGGCAGTAGCCATCTTCTCCTGGCGTATCAGCTCCTGCTGTGCTTTCTCCAGTTCGCCCAGCGCTTTCTCCAAGCTACTTGACTTTTCCCTGATTTCATCGCGCTGCTTGGTTATCTCATCGCGCTGGTGTAAGATTTCATCGCGTTGCTTTACGACTTCTGCAGTACGATTTTGTACGATGCCCTCCAACCGTATTTTCTCTATTCTCAGCTTTCGGTTGCGCAAATAGGCTCCTGCACCTCCCAAGCCCATGAGTATCAGTGCATACAACAGCAACATGTACCAGTGTAGGTAGAAGGGGTAACGGATGGAAAAGTCTAAAGAGTTTCCCTCGAAGATTTGTCCCTTGGCATCCATGGCCTCCACAAACAGAGTATAACGACCCCACGATAGGTTGGGGAAGTCAATAGCGTGGCTCTCGCTCCAGCTGCTCCAGTTACCATTGTTGAGGCGGGTGCGGAAGAGGGTGGATCCAACGTGCGACTCATGATGCAGCGCATAGGTGATGTGCAGCGGGGTATTGGGGGAAAGGTTTTCAAGTTGGGTAGGCCTGTTGCCGAAACCGCCCCACAACACATGGTCGGCATCTATCTGCACAACGCAGATGTCCAACTGGTTGTCGGAAGAGAACTGCGGGTCGGTTCGGGCCAAATCCACCACCACCAGGCTTGTGGGAGTACCTATCCAGAGAAGCCCGTCGTGCTTGAGCAGGGCACGCACGGAATAATCGCCTATGGGATAGAGCTTTTTGACGTAGCTATTCAAGCGTTGGCCATCTTGGTAGGCATAAAGATGCTTACCCTCATTGTCAGTAAGCCAGAGCAGTCCGTCTTCATCAGAGAAGGAGAATTGAGGGTAGGGGAAAGGCTCTTCTTGCAGGGCTCCCACTGTAATCACCTGTCCTTGGTGGAATACGATGGTCCTGGTATCGTCGTCGGTACTCTGAATGTTGACATTTATTTCACCGTTGCGGCGCATGGCTACTTGTCCAAACAGGTTTTGGAGCCACAGGTTGTTATCCTTGTCCTCGATGATGGTGGTAACTTTCTCCAAAGTGGATACGATGCTCCTTTCTCCTTGCTTAGGGTTGAAAAACACCCCGTCTATCTCACCGCTGTAAAAACCGTCGGACGTAGCCATCACGGCGGTGGTGCTGGCGGTGGTGAGCTGGGTGACCTGTTTGCTACTGCTTACACGGAAGATGCCTGCAGAAGTGGCAGCCAGAAGATAACCGTCTTGTTCTTCGAGTTGCCAGCAGGCATGACGGATTTCCGGGATGGCTTCGAATACGGGCCCGTTTTTGCGGAAGAGGCCTGAGATGGTGCCCACATACATGTCGTCGCCTAAAAGATGGATGGACAATACCTCGCCGCGCAGGCCTTCTGAGGCGGTATAGCGGCTGTAGGCAGAGGGGACCGCCATGCTGAATACACCGTTGTCGGTAGCTCCCCACAGGGAACCATAGCCGTCGTAGGCAATGCTATTGACATTGTTGCTGCACAATCCGTTTTCCTCGGTCACTGTAAAAATCAGACTTCCGTCGTCGTAGGTAAAGTAGATGCCTTCACCATAGGTGGATACCGCCCAGAAGTTGTCTGCCAGTTTCAGGCGTTTGGTCGTCGTCTCGTTGGCAGAATTGCCGAGGCTGGTATCGTAGCCCAGCTGGCGGATGGTCTCATCTTCTATGGCATACTGCTGGCCATTTACGGTAGAGAATTTCAATTGGTTGTCTTCTTCCCAGATACGATTCACCTCTCCTCTGAAGGATATGGTGTTTTCCACTTCCTGCAGGTCGATGTCATCGTTGTAGAGTGCCTTGATAAAGCCGATATAGTTGTAGCCACCCACCCAGATTCTGCCTACCTGGTCTTGGTAGAGGGTGGTGAGACGGGTGATGCTGGGTGTGTGGAGTATAGACCACTCTGCATTGTCGTAGTAGATGAGGCCTTCGAAATTGGCCACATATACCACACCGATGGTGTTGTCCACCAAAATATCGTAGTTGCGAGTATGTGCATTGTATTCGTCCGACAGGAAGTTGCGCATGAAGGGAAGCCCTTGCGCAGCAGAATTTTGAATTGCGAAAGGAGCATTGAGAATCACCATACAGAGCAGCATCCGGTAAATGATCGGATGAGCCTTCAGACTATGTAGTAAGTTTTGAATCATAATTCTCAATTCTTCATTCCTGATTCTCAATTCTTCAATCGCTCATACGGCACATTTGTCCCGATGTAGGTCGTCCATTCTTCCATCGTAAACTCACGGGTGATCGATTGCCTTAGCCGTTCGGCCATCATGGGCGGATAGATAAGGGTTTGTGACAGGTTGCCATTCTGGTCGCCTGTCCACAAGTAGTTCCCCTCCTGGTCTATCGCACTCATAATCACCCAGTTGTTGGAGGTAAGCACGTTCATAGGCTCTGCCTTCTCCTTGCTGAGGTCCCAGACTTTCACTGTACCGTCGTAGCTGGTGGTGAGAATCATATAATTTTTATTCTGATTCATTTTCGTATTATTCGACAGATGTTGTATGCGCGATACCCTGGAACGATGGGCGGAGAGGCGTGTGATTTGTCCTTTTGAATCTTCGATAATGATTACACCTTCGGTAGTTCCGAAGACAATCTTTTCATTGACATCGTTGCAGGAGAATACCTTCTCGCTGAAAGGAAGCTCCTCGGTATGTACGTCGCCAGTCTTCAGGTTTGTCACCATCATGCGGTTGGTGTCATTGAAAAGAAGCAGATTATTGTCATTCGGATTGCTTACTTTCTTTGCGGGCGCTGGGAGTGAAATCTGAGTGACAGGTTGAAGGTTTCTCTCGTTGAGGATAAATATACCATTTTCTGCCACTAAAACCAGTTGCTCTTTCTCTTGGGAATAGATGCGAAAAGGATTCTTCAGATTTGTAAGAGGGTACAGCTGCCATTTGCCGTCGGGATTGACTTGAAGCAAGTGGCCAGTGCGGCTCACGGCATAGATGCGTCCATTCTCCATGATGACCTCATCACGGAAGTCGTACTCGCTGTCCTGGAAGATGGGGAAGGAAGTGAGACTCCCGTTCTCATATACATGCCTTGACAATTCGCCGTAGGTGCTGATGGTGTAGAACTCTGTCCTCTTGTCGTTTGCCCACAACAATTTCGTGATGGCTCCATGGTGTATGTTCCAGGTCTGGCTGTTTTTGGAGATGAGCGATAATGCTTCATAGATAGTGGGATTATACATATCGCCTCCGTACCGCAGGGTAAAAGTATAGGCAGCATAGGCTAACAAAGTGGCCAGTTCATGGTTGCCTGTATTCTCCATTAAGGAGGCCCTTGCAGCGATGGAGCGTGAAAGGGTTATATAGGTCAGTGTGTCAGCCACACTGCGGGCATACTCCGCTTGTTCGCGTTGCTGCTCGGCCATTTCGCGCTGCCTGTCAGCCATTTGTGAGGCTTCCACGGCCTTGCGCTCGGCTTCCAAGGCGTTTTGCTCTGCCTCGATGGCATTCTGCCGTTCTAATTCCGAGCGTTGGCGCATCTCATTGGCAATGCGTGTCTGTTGCTGGGCTTCCTCACGCTGTTCGTCGGATACCTCCTTTTGCTGGTTGGCTATCTCCTCCATCTGGGCGCTGATGCTGCGCAAGATAGCGCTTCGCTTTTCCTTTTCGGCCAGGTCGTGTAGTTCGGCTTCCAAGGCCTCATTGCGCTGGGTGCTTTGCAGGTAGCCATAGGCCAAGAAAGCGATGCCGATGGTCAGTATCGCAAGCATGGCCAGTAGCAGTCGGGAGCGCGTGAGGGATTTCATACATTCGACGTTTAGCTGATTCGTTTGATGGCCAGCAAGGTAATGTCGTCGCTTTGTGGGGCTTCACCCACAAAAGCCTTCACGCTGTCTATCACCTTGTCAATGATATTTTGGCAGCTATCACCAGCCGATTCTTTCAGAATCTGTTCCAGTCTCTCATCGCCAAATCCTTCGTTTTGCGGGTTAAAGGCTTCATCCACACCGTCGGTGTACATCAATAGCATGTCGCCCTTCTCCAACTTTGTTTTTTCCTCTGTGAACTCAGTATCCTCAAAAACACCCAGCATAAATGTCTCGCTATAGGGCATCTTTTCCAAGGAGCCGTCTTTCCTTAATATATAAGGTGGATTGTGACCTGCATTGCAATAACTCACCTCACCAGTCTTCACATTGATGATGGCATAGAATACTGTGACAAACATATTGTCCACAGACTCCTTGGTCAGAAGTTTGTTGCTCTGCCTCATGCACTGAGCAGTGTTGATACCTTGCAGACCGCTGATGCGTATCATCGTACGGCTCACGGCCATGAAGAGGGCTGCGGGGATGCCTTTGCCGCTCACGTCGGCCATCACCAAGCCCATGTGCTCATCGTCAATGTGGAAATAGTCGTAGAAATCGCCTCCAATTTCCTTGGCTGGAATCATTACCTGTCCCATGTCAAAGGCGCAGCCTTCCGCTTGGAACTCAGGGCGCTTCTTGGGCAGTATGGCTTGCTGGATCTCAGCGGCTACGGCCAGGTCTGTCTTGATCATTTCCAGTTGGGAGTGCTCCTTCTGCGACTGTTTCACGAAGTTGATCTGCTCAATGGCTTTTTCGATGGTCACGCTCAGGTCGTCCAGGTCGATGGGCTTTGTGGCAAAATCAAATGCACCGTTGTTCATCGCTGTGCGTATGTTGCTCATGTCGCCATAAGCCGACACCATGATGCACTTGAGGGCAGGGTTGGCCATCTCATTGATTTTGGTCAAGAGGGTCAGTCCGTCCATTTCAGGCATGTTGATGTCGCTCAGGATGATGTCTATGTCTCTCTGCTCAAGAAGCATCTTCAATGCTTCAATGCCATTGTGGGCAAAGAAGAATTCATACTCTCCCTTGCGGATTTTACGCCTGAAGTATTGGGTGAGCAACAACTCCAGATCAAGCTCATCATCCACACTTAGAATCTTGATTGCCATAATTGTAGGTTATTGAATGGTGAACAGCTTGTCGAAGCCCGTCATCAGGAAAACCTTTCTGATTTCATCGTTGATATTTTTCACATTCACCTTTCCGCCTTGGGCCTTCACGCTCTTTAAGATGCTGATGAAAATGCGTAAGCCAGAGCTGCTGATATATTCCAGTTCAGTGCAGTCGAGGACCACGTCTTTGCCTTCGGCATTCATCAGGGGTTCCACGTCTTTGGTTGTCTGTACAGCAGCGGCTGTGTCTAAACGGCCTTTGAAAACAGCGATAAGGCTGTTGTTCTCTTCTCTGATTTCTGTAGTCATAGCTTTATAGTTTTTAAGTTGTTAATACATTGGGAAAACAATAAATATGGTAATGAGGTTCACCAACAGCAATGCTAAGTGCATCCAGATGCCTATGCGCCAGAAGTCGGTGAACTTGAAACCGCCTGGACCATAGATCTGCATGATGGTGGTAGAACCTATAGGGGTACAATAGCTGATGGTGACCGAGGTCATCAGCGCAATCACAAAGGGCAGGGGATTGCAGCCTAAAATCATAGCCTGCTGATAGACCAGGGGGAAGAACACTGCACCAGCTGCGATGTTGCTGAATACCTCGCTTACCAGCGATGCCATGATGCTCATGACAATGATGATGATATAAGGATTCTCTTTGCAAACCCTGAGCACCCAATCGGCCACGGGCGTCATGATACCTGTTTTGGTGATGGCTATACTGAAGACCACCAACGATCCTAAAAGCAACAGGTAGTTCCAGTCGATATATTTGGTAATGCTGTCCATGCGGCAACATCTCATCATGATCAATGCGCCTGCTGCAAGCATGGTCACGGTGAGCAATGGCAGCACATTGAACGACGACAATACGAAGATGGCTACCAGAACCACAGAGGTCCAGATGGTGCGTGGCCCCAACTGAGGTACATACTGCGAGTCGAAGAAGGTAAGGGTGCGCTTAAGGGTCGTCTGCAAGTCGCGGTCGGCCTTCTGAGGACATTCCAGCAACAGGGTGTCGCCAGCTTCCAACTTCACTTCACGGGGCTGCTCATCCACACGCTTACCCTGTCGGGCCACAGCTACCAGCGTCATGTCGTTGCGCTTCTCAAACTTGTTGTGGCTCATGCTGGTGCCAATCAGGTCGCTGCCGAAGTTCACATAGGCTGTGCGCAGCTTGCGGTTGCTGTCTATCTCGTTGATGCTGTAAATATGGTGGTCGGCAGCCACCAGTCCATGTGTTTGCTTCAGTTTCAGCAGTTCGTTGATCTGTCCCGAGTAGATAAGTCGGTCGCCGCCGAAGATGAATTCGTCATCATCGACGGGCGAGATCACTTCCTTGTCAAATCGCACAATCTCGATGAGTGAGCCGCCTCGCACATTCTTCAGTCCTGTGTCTGCCACTTTCATCATCACGGCAGGGTTGTCGGTGGGAACCAACAGTTCAACGGTATAGTCACTGATATCTTCGAACGACAATTCCGGTGCTTCGCGCTCGGGCAAGAAGCGTTGCTGTAAGAGCATCATCAGCATGCCCACCACGGTGCAAACCACACCTGGTACCAAGGGCGCCAAAAGGTTGAGCGAGGTGCCGGTCTGTTCGGCGTAGAGGCCCGCAATCACCAGGTTGGACGATTGTCCCAACAGGGTACACATGCCTCCGAAGGTGGCGGCATAACTCAGAGGTATCAGCAACTTGGCGTGGGAGATGCCTAACTTGCGGGCCCACTGCTTCACGGTGTCAGTAAACATAGACACGACGTTTTCTCCACCCATCATGGCACTCAGCAAAGCCACGGGAGTCATCAGTTTCACAATAGCCTGCCGATAGGACTTGGGTGAACCCAACCAGTGTTGACTCAACCAGTAGGAAACACCTGTAAGGTTGAGGCTGGCCTGCATGATGAAAAAGGCGCCAGAGACAACTACCGCTTCAGAACCCAGGCCGGACACTACATCGTGAACATTCACCAAACCGCCTGCCAAATAGAGGGTAACAACTCCTAAGAAAGCAACCTCAGCGGGCACGTGCGTACGTGTCAGCGTATAAAACATACCTATCGTAACTGCGATAAGGTACCACGCTTGTACCGAGAGTCCTAAGAATATTGCGTTTTCCATACTTACTGCGCTATTTTCTTTCTGAGGGTGAGCACATTCTTCCCGTTCACCCGTTCATACGTTACGCTATCCATAATCTGTCGGATCAGGTGGATGCCCAATCCGCCTATGCTACGATTCTCCACATCGCTCGTCACATCAGCCTCGCTTTTGGTCGTGGGGTCGAAGGGCGTACCTGCATCGGATATCACCAATTTCAGCTCCTCTGCATTGAAAGAGGCTTCAATGTCCAAATTACCTTGTGTACCAGCAGGATAGGCATACTGCATGACATTGACCACAGCCTCTTCCACAGCCAAATTGAGACTCATGGAAGTCGCAAAGTCAATACCTGCTTCTTCAGCCACGCTGTCGATGAAAGGAGCAAGTAGTGGCACCTCCTCGATGTTGTTGTTGAGCGTTAATTTAAACGTTGCTTGGTTTGAATCGTTCATAACAAAAACCCAATTATGAATAATAGCTGCGAAGATAAACATTTTTTTATGAACCTCAAAAATCTTAACAAAGAAACGTCATTTCGTGGCTATTTATTTGTTTGTAGAGGCATAAAAGTCCCAAAATCTTTGTGCAGAGAAGGACTCTTTGGCGGTTATCAAGCATATGATATCCTCTATCTTAAGGCTTAATCTCACGCTATCTGGCTTGTTTTAGTGGCCAATGTGTGAACAAAGAAGACAATGCCAATGGTTGAGGGGCTGTCAGGAATCACTTCCGCACGTCCTGCTCTTATATATAAATAAGGTGTAAAACCGCTCATAGCACCTCTCTACAAAAAAAATGCATTTTTTTAAAAAAAAATCTTCGAAAAGTTTTGGTGGTTTAAAAAAAGTGCGTACCTTTGCACCCGCTTTCCGAAAGGAAGTGCATAATCGACCAATGAAAGAGTTACAATAAACGAAACAGAAGTAGTACAAGAAGCATCCAGGCCCTTTGTGGTCTGGAGGGTAAAAGAAATGCGAACCGTCACCTTTTTTCTGAGGTTGACATTAGGTCCGATAGATACCGGAGCGGCGTCCTTGATTCAGAGAATATGACTCTCAGGAGTCAAAAAAGATAAATTTTTACAACGAAGAGTTTGATCCTGGCTCAGGATGAACGCTAGCTACAGGCTTAACACATGCAAGTCGAGGGGCATCGGGGACTACAGCAATGCAGTCCGCCGGCGACCGGCGAATGGGTGAGTAACAGG
>Ga0310786_10000480_pt1 | contig 65074 bp, 77 predicted proteins | sample AusTroGonzalo_MG_FD_203881 | JGI IMG/M metagenome (GOLD analysis project Ga0310786, IMG submission 203881) | Bovine rumen microbial communities from tropical cattle in Woodstock, Queensland, Australia - Gonzalo_03 (v2) (version 2) | ecosystem: Host-associated > Mammals > Digestive system >...
CCTGCGCCCGCAAGTGCCCCGTCGGCGCGATCACCGGCAAGGTGAAGACCGCGCACAGCATCGACCCCGAAAAGTGCATCAAGTGCGGCGCATGCAAGGCCGCGTGCAAGTTCGGCGCAGTCAAGGGAATCTGAAAACTATAAGGATCATTCATCATGGCCGATACCGTTAAAACATTGACCGTCAACGGACGGGAAGTCACGTTCACGAACGAGCGCAACCTCCTGGAAGTCATCCGCAAAGCCGGGATCGAGATCCCGACCTTCTGCTACCACTCCGAACTGAGCATCTACGGCGCCTGCCGCCTCTGCCTCGTCCTCGTCGAAGGCAAGGGCATCATGGCGTCCTGCTCCACCGCCCCCGCGCCCGGCATGGTCGTCCACACGGACACCAAGGAAATCCGTGATATGCGCAAGATCAGCGTGGAACTCCTGCTCGCCAACCACAACCGCGAATGCCCGACCTGCGCCCGCAACGAGAACTGCACGCTGCAGCGCATCGCCTATCAGCTCGGCGTCCAGGACATCCGCTTCAAATCCGTGAAGAAAGACGACCCGATCGACTTCTCCTCCCCGTCGCTCGTCCGCGACCCGAACAAGTGCGTGCTTTGCGGCGACTGCGTGCGCGTCTGCTCCGAAATCCAGGGCATCGGCGCGATCGACTTCTCGAACCGCGGCTCGAACGCCCGCGTGGCCCCGGCCTTCGGCGCGTCCCTCGACGCGGTCGAATGCGTGAACTGCGGCCAGTGCGCCGCCGTCTGCCCCACCGGCGCGATCGTGCCGAAGCAGGACCGCAACCGCGTGTGGGATGCCCTGTACGATCCCACCAAGACCGTCGTGGTACAGGTGGCCCCGGCCGTCCGCGTGGCGCTGGGCGAATACTTCGGCGCAAAGCCGGGCGAGAACGTGGCGGGCAAGCTCGTCGCCGCCCTGAAGCTCATGGGCTTCAAGCACGTCTATGACACCAGCTTCTCCGCCGACATGACCATCTTCGAGGAAGCCACCGAGCTCATCGACCGTATCGCCAACGGCGGCACGCTCCCGATGTTCACCAGCTGCTGCCCCGCCTGGGTCAAGTTCGCCGAGATCTACTTCCCCGAAATGATCCCGCACCTCTCCAGCTGCCGTTCCCCGCAGGCCATGTTCGGCTCCATCGCCAAGAAGGTCCTGCCTGAACAGCTCGGCTGCAAGCGCGAAGACCTCGTGGTCGTTTCCATCATGCCCTGCACGGCGAAGAAGTTCGAAGCCCAGCTGCCGAAGTTCAACGTCGACGGCAAGCAGGAAGTCGACATCGTCGTGACCACCAGCGAAGTCCAGCGCATGATCAACTCGCTCGGCATCAAGCTCAATGAGCTCCAGCCCGAAGCGTTCGACATGCCCATGGGATTCGCCACCGGCGGCGGCGTCATCTTCGGCGCGTCCGGCGGCGTTATGGAAGCCGCGCTTCGCTATGCGGTCGAAAAGCTCGAAGGTAAGCCGCTCGCCACCGTCGACTTCAAGGAAGTCCGCGGCATGAACACCCTCAAGGAAGCCACCGTGACCGCGGCCGGCAAGGAAATCCACGTGGCGGTCGTGCACGGCCTCGCCAACGCCAAGCGCCTCATCAACGACGTCCGCTCCGGCAAAGCCCACTATGACTTCGTTGAAGTCATGGCGTGCCCCGGTGGCTGCATCTCCGGCGGCGGCCAGCCCATCGGCGTCACGAATGCGATCCGCATCCAGCGCCAGCAGGGCCTCTATGCTGCCGACAAGTCCCAGCAGGTCCAGAAGTGCCAGGACAACTTCCTGGTCAACCAGTGCTACAAGGACCACATCGGCGGCCAGCCCGGCTCCCACGAGGCGCACCACCTGCTGCACACGGTCTACCAGAACCGCAGCCAGCTCTTCGACGCTAAGATCCCGATCATGCGCGGCACCGCTCCCGAACGCTTCATGATCACCGTCACGATCTGCGCCAAGCAGGACAACTGCCCCGGCCAGCTCCTCATCGGCATGATCTCCGAATACGTCCGCAGCAAGAATTACACGGACAAGGTCGACATGGATGCCGCGTTCTCGTCCCGCCCCGAACAGGACGGCACGATCTGCGTGACCATCGGCGATGAAGTCGTCGAGCGCACCAAGTTCAGAAACGCCCTGAACACGCTCGAACAGCTCCAGAACCAGGCCGCTTTCGAGACGATCAAGAAGAAGATCGACGAAAGCGTCGCCAAGCTCGGCTAAGGAGGACAAGTCCTCCACTGCGGTGTGCCCGGCTCCGTCCGGGCACGTGTTCTCGCGCAGCAGAACACTACTGCAGCACCGCTTGCGGTGTGCCCGGCTCCGCCCGGGCACGTGTTCTCGCGCAGCAGAACACTACTGCAGCACCGCTTGCGGTGTGCCCGGTTCCGCCCGGGCACAAATGATAAAACCGTCCGCCCCTCCGGAGGCGGATTTTTTTTTGTTTTTTTGTTGTAATTCACGGAGAGTGTGCTATATTAGTGTTGTATCGAGGTGAAAGAATGGGAAAACTCCTGACAGGTTTTATTTATCTCCTTCTGGTGCTGGTGCTGATCATATCCGGCATCCTTGTGCTGCCCGCGTACCGGAAGTACAAGCGCACCAAAGAGGAAGTGGTAAGCCTTCAGGCCGACCTGGACAGAGTGAAGGGGGAATACCTCACGCTCCAGCAGGAAGTACATGATCTCCAGCACAATGCCTCCGCCATTGAGAAAGTCGCCCGCGAGCAGTATCACCTGTGCCGCGAAGGCGAAGTGATCTATATCTATTCCGAGTAATTTCCCCATGGAGCGCATCCCCTGTGCCGACGCATCCGCCGCCGCGGTCTTCTGCGGCATCCTGCGGCGTGACGATGGCGTGCTGCTGGTTCCGACCGAGACCGTCTACGGACTGGTCTGCGATGCCGCCCATGAAGCCGCCCGCGCGAAAATCTACGAGATGAAGAGGCGTCCGGCATCCAAACTTCTTACGCTTTTTTTTGCCTCGCGCGAAGCGGCGGAGATCGCATTTCCCGCCATGCCGGAAACTGCGAAACGTTTCGCAGCGGCGTTCTGCCCCGGCCCCGTGACCCTGATCGTGCCGGACGGCGACACGTTCACCGGATTTCGCATCCCCGATCATCCTGCGCTTCTGCGTCTGCTGGCCGCCTACGGGCGTCCGCTTGCCTCGACCAGTGCGAATCTTTCCGGCCAGCCTCCGGCGCATACCGTGGACGAGGCGCTGGAATCGTTCGCGATCCCGCCGGACGGCGTGCTGGACGGCGGTGCGATCCCGCCGGATTCCGCGGCATCGACCGTGATCAAAGTCGAATGCGACGGCGCATGGTGCATCCTGCGTCCGGGGCCGGTGTCCGAGGAAATGCTCCGGGCGGCGCTCGGCTGACACATCGTCATAGCTGGATTTCGGATCCCGTGCCGCAGAGGAGCACGGCATTTCTTCGGCACAGCTTGCTGTGTGCCCGAGCGGAGCCGGGCACTGCCGCAGAGGAGTGATTGCCCTCCCCGGATTTGCATTTTCGGAAAAATGTGGTATTTTATTAAGCCTGCTTTTTTTCGAAAATGATTAGAGAATTCTTGCAGCAGGCGTCATCCATGAAAGGACAACGACATTGAAAACAGCGTTTTTATTCTCAGGGCAGGGCGCCCAGGCCGTCGGCATGGGGAAGGACCTGTACGAAGTGTCCTCCGCGGCGAAAGAGATATTCGACCGGGCGGATGCCGTGCTCGGCCGCAGCATTTCCAAGCTGTGTTTTGAAGGCCCCGAATCCGATCTGACCGCGACCGCGAACTGCCAGCCCGCGATCTATACCACCAGCATGGCCTGTCTGGTCGCCTGGCTGGAGAAGAACCCCGGCGAGGAAGCGGTGGCCGCGGGCGGTTTGAGCCTCGGCGAGTACGCGGCGTTTGCCTCCGCCGGCACCTTCACGTTCGAAGACGGCCTGAAGCTCGTGGCAAAACGTGCGGCCCTGATGGACGCGGCATGTCACGAAGCCGAGGGCGGCATGGCCGCCATCATCGGCGGCGATCCCGCGGTGATCGCGGAAGTCTGCGCGGAATGCGGCATCGACGTGGCGAACTACAACTCGCCCGGCCAGATCGTCATCAGCGGCGTGAAGGACCAGGTGCTGAAGGCGTGCGGCATGCTGAAGGAACGCTGCGTCAAGCGCGCGCTGCCGCTGAACGTGGCGGGTGCGTTCCACAGCCGCATGATGGCATCCGCGGGCGCCGCCCTGGCTCCGGTGCTGGACGCCACTCCGATGAACGCTCCGAAGTTCCCCGTCCTCCAGAATTTCACGGGCGAACCCGAATCCGATCCGGCGAAGATCCGCGCGAACCTGGTCTCCCAGGTAGCCGGCAGCGTCCGCTGGGACACTTGCGTGCGCGTGATGGCGGAACGTTTCGGCGCGGAACGGTTCGTGGAGTTCGGACCCGGCACGGTCCTGACCGGCCTGGTGCGGAAGATCCTGCCGGGCGCGGCACTGCACAATGTGTCCGGCACGGACGGCCTGGCGAACGCCAACGCCTGAAATCTCAATATTTCTTCATTAAACAGAAAACAACAACCCATACATACTGAAACAGAATCAGGAGAAACACAATGAGTCAACTCGAAAACAGAGTGGCGCTGGTGACCGGGGGAGCCCGCGGCATCGGTCGCGCGATCTGCGAACGCCTGGCGAAAGAAGGCGCGAAGCTCGCCATCGTGGACATCATGCAGGAAACGGCGGACAAGACCGTGGCGGAATTCCGTGCACAGGGCATTGACGCCATCGCCATCGCGGCGAACGTGGCGAAGTTCGAAGACGCCGAAGCGTCGATCAAGACGGTCATGGACAAATACGGCCGTCTGGACATCCTCGTGAACTGCGCCGGCATCACCAAGGACAACCTGCTCATGCGCATGAGCGAGTCCGACTGGGACGCCGTGATTGCCGTCAACCTGAAAGGCACATACAATTTCACCAAAGCGGCCATCCGTCCCATGATGAAGGCCCGCTACGGCAAGATCGTGAATATCTCCAGCGTGGTCGGCCGTGCCGGAAACGCCGGACAGGTCAATTACTCCGCTTCCAAGGCCGGCGTCATCGGCATCACGAAGTCCGTGGCGAAGGAACTCGGCAGCCGCAACATCATGGTGAACGCGGTCGCGCCCGGCTACATCATGACCGATATGACCGAAAACCTCCCGGACGAAGCCAAGAAGTTCTTCCTGGAACTGATCCCGCTGAAGCGCGGCGGCAAGCCTCAGGATGTTGCCAACGTCGTGGCGTTCCTCTGCGGCCCGGATTCCGACTATGTGACCGGCCAGGTGATCAACGTCTGCGGTGGTTTCCTGATGTAAGGAACTGCATCTGGAACGCTAAAAAACACATGATAAGGCTATAAAAACGCAAAAAAGCGCACATTGGATTTGCAAAATTGCGAAAACGGTGTATATTATAGTCTATACACGTTACAAATAAAACGAAAACCAACCCTTCTTACCATTTACGAAAGGATTTAACATGTCCGCTGAAATCGCACAAAAAGTCAAAGAGCTTGTCGTGAAGCAGCTCGCAGTCGCCGAAGACCAGGTCACCGAAGACGCTCGTTTCGTCGAAGACCTGAATGCCGATTCTCTTGACATCGTGGAAATGATCATGGCTCTCGAAGAGGAATTCGGTTCCGAAATTCCGGACGAAGAAGCCGAAAACCTGAAGACCGTCGGCGATGCGATCAAGTACATTGAGAGCAAGGCTGCTGCCAAGGAATAATTTCCTTCTTCTGCTTTCCGGGGTCATTCGTCTTGAGTGACCCCTTTTTTTCTTTTTTTATCCTAAGTGACCGGAGATAAAACATAATGAACAACAGACGGCGAGTTGTAATAACCGGATATGGCGCAGTTTCCTGCGTGGGGAACGACGTGAATACCATGTGGGATGCCCTGATCAACGGGCGCTGCGGCATTGGACGCGTGACCCAGTTCGACCCGAGCGATTTCAAGACTCAGGTCGGCGGCGAGGTAAAAAACCTTGACTGGGCAAGCGTGGTTTCCGAAAAGGATTACCGCCGAGTTGACAGCTTCGTCACGTTCGCTCTGGTCGCATTCGACGAAGCCCGGCGCGACGCCGGACTGCCCGCCGATTTCCGGGAAGAAGGCAGCGGACTCGACGTGAACCGCATCGGCGTGGTGGTCGGCAGCGGCATCGGCGGTCTGCACACCATCGAGAGCCAGTGCGCCGTGCTCCTGAACAAGGGGCCGAGCCGCGTCTCGCCCTTCATGATCCCGTCCATTATCACGAACATGGCTTCCGGCATGATCTCCATCCGCTGCGGTGCGGGCGGCCCGAATTTCTCGGTCGTCTCCGCATGTGCCACCGCCACGCACGCCATCGGCGCGAGCTTCGACGCGATCGCCGACGGACGCGCCGACATGATGGTCACCGGCGGTGCGGAATCCTCCATTACCCGCCTCGGATACGCCGGATTCTGCTCCATGAAAGCCATGAGCACCCATTACAACGATACCCCCGAGATCGCCAGCCGTCCGTTCGACCGCGACCGTGACGGATTCGTGATGTCCGAGGGCGCCGGCATCCTCATCCTTGAGGAATACGAACATGCCGTGAAACGCGGCGCCAAGATCCACTGCGAAGTGGTCGGCTACGGCGCCACCGGCGACGCGTTCCATATGACAGCGCCCATGACGGGCGGAGCCGGCGGCATGCGCGCCTTCCAGATGGCGCTGGACAACGCCGGACTGAACCCGGAAGACGTTGACTACATCAACGCACACGGCACCAGCACGCACCTCAACGACCTGTGCGAGACGCAGGCGATCAAGTCGCTGTTCGGCGACCACGCCCGCAAGCTGGCGATCAGCAGTACCAAGGGCGCCATGGGACATGGCCTCGGCGCTGCCGGCGGTTTCGAAACGATCATCGCTTCGAAGACCATCGAGACCGGGATCATCCCGCCGACGATTAACTACACCACGCCGGACCCCGAGTGCGATCTGGACTACACGCCGAATGTCGCGCGCGAACGCAAAGTCGACGTGGCGCTGAACACCAACCTCGGATTCGGCGGACACAACGGCGTAATCGCCCTGCGCCGCTGCAATTGACCTGACAACGTTATCAATTTGATTTTTCAACATAACAATCCTTTTTTTCGGAGGTTCCTTATGAAATCGCTCTCGTTTGCCGTTTCGTTCGCCGCTATGTTCGCCCTCGTCTCCTGCGCCTCCAACGTGCCGCCGCCAGAAGACGAAAACGCCGAAGCCTGGACCCCCGGAATCCAGTCCTCCTATCCCGACTGGCAGCCGCCGGAGGAAATGCCGGACGGAAATCCCGCCTACGCGGAAGCCTTCGGGGAGCCGCGTCCCGTTGACAGCGCGGAGGAGTCTGTCGCAGTCGTCGCGGCCAATGAGAAAGTGGAAACGTCCGCGCCCGTGAAGAAGATCGACGAGACGCCGGCTGCCGCCAAACCGAAGCAGAAGGTGCAGGAACAGCCGAAGCCGGTCGAAGTCAAGCCCGCCGAGCCCGCGAAGTTCATGCGCGTCGACGTGTTTCCCGCTGAAGCCGGAGTCGACGGCGTGTATGCGGTCAACGGCGAACGCGTGAACACCGCCGAACTGAAGAGCGCGCTCAGCGACGCGGCCAAAGCCAACAAGGACATCGCCGTGATCGTGTACGGGCGTGCGGATTCCAAGGTGGCCGACCTGAACGCCGTTGTGGACTATAGCACTGCCGCCGGCATCACCAAGCTCAACGTGTTGACCAACGACGATATCATGGAGCAGCGCAAGGCCGAAGTTCGCGCAGCGAAGGGCATCAAGGACGAGCCTGCGAAGGAAGAGAAGGCCAAGGCGAAAGACGCCGCAAAGCCGGTCCGCGAGAAACTGGCCGTGGATGATTCCCAGCCCTCCACCGAATATGTCGTGAAGGATGGCGATTCCCTTTCCTCGATCGCCAAGGCGCTTTACCACGACGGCACCGCGTGGGAGATCATCTTCGACGCAAACAAAGAACTCCTGAACGGGAAGCCGAATTTCCTGAAACTTGGGATGAAACTCGTCATCCCGGCAGTGAAAAAGGTCCCCGTTTCCTCGAAGTAAAGTAATCCGTTTTTTATGCACGCCACGGAACAGGATCCCGACAGCGCTTCCCCCGACAGTAAAACCGGAGGGGGACGCGTCTATTTCGACAGCCCCGGCGCGCTGGAATCCGCGTTTGCCGGGAATCTGACGGGAAATCTCTCCGCGGCGGAATACGGCCTCGGCGTGAAGTTCGCCGCGCGCGAATCCTGGGCGATGTCCGTGGCGGATACCCCCGACAAACGCGGCGAAGGATTCCTGCGGGAGCTCCGCCGTCTTCAGAAAGAACGCGGCCGCTGTCTGGACCAGTCCGAATTCGACCTGGCGCTGGATGCCTGGCGCGAAGGGCGTGAACAGGACCTCGGCACATACTTCGCCGAGCGCGTTACGGTCGGTCCCGGCAAGAAAGACGTATCCGCGCGTTCCCCGAACCAGCTGGCATATCTGCGCGCGATCCGGAGCAAGGACCTGGTGTTCGGCGTGGGGCCCGCCGGGACCGGCAAGACCTATCTGGCCATGGCGATGGCCGTTTCCCTGCTCGTCGCGGGGAAATACAACCGCATCATCCTGACGCGTCCGGCTGTCGAGGCCGGGGAAAATCTCGGTTTTTTGCCCGGCACGCTTCAGGAGAAGATCAATCCGTACCTGCGTCCGCTGCACGACGCTCTTCACGAGATGATGGACTATGCCGCCGCCGAGGAACTGATGTCGCGCGGTGTGATCGAAGTCGCCCCGCTGGCATTCATGCGCGGACGTACGCTGAACCATGCGTTCGTGATCCTGGACGAGGCGCAGAACGCCTCCAACGAACAGATGTTCATGTTCCTGACCCGCCTCGGATTCCATTCCAAGTGCGTGGTCTGCGGCGACCCGTCGCAGGCGGACATCCCGCACGGCCAGTCCGGTCTGCCGCACGCGCTGGACTGTCTGGCGGGCATCGACGGCGTGCAGATCTGCCGGTTCGACACGCGGGACGTGGTGCGGCATCCTTTGGTGGAAAAGATCATCCGCGCCTACGAAACAGGCGGGAAATGAAGAAAGGAAAAGGTCAATGAGCGAAGAAAAGAAAAGCGCAAAGGAGATTTTTGACCGGATCGGCGCATGGATGCAGCGTTCAATCGTCGTATCCCTGCTGATGATCCTGATGGTGTTCGGCGCGGGTGTGGCTCTGCTCTGGATCCCGAGCCAGAGCGATCTGCCGTCCATCGAAAAAGGTTCGCAGGCCACGCAGGACATCGAAGCCGTCTGCGATTTTTCCTATCAGAACAAAAAAGAGGCGGCGCGTGTTTTCCAGACATTTGCGCTGGAGTTTCCCCGGTTTTTCCGGTTCGACCAGGAACGGTCGGACCGGATCATAAAAGGCTATGATCTTCTGATCCAGGAGGTCCTGCGCCGGAATGCAGCCGAGGAGGAACGCAAGGCTTACACGGTCCCGGAGAATGCCGGACCGGAAACAGCTGAAATGGTGTTGTTCGTGCAGGAGCTTCCGCCGCTTCTGTATTTTTTCCTCCGTCAGACAGCGCTTGACGACGCCCGGAAGGCCAGAGCCGCCGCGCAGGTCGAGGAAATCGTTCTCGGCGGCATTGCGACCGAGGACGAGTTGAAGAAGGCGCATCCGTTCACCGGCAGGCTTTCCGAAGGCGAAGGCGCCAGGGCGGTCAATGCGCAGATGAATGCGAAGATCCTGGATTCCGATTTGCGGGAAGTCGGTCCGTTCAAGGTCAACGAACTCCCGACGCCGGAAATCGCCGCGGCGCAGACCGTGAATTCCCTGCTGTCCACAGTATCCTATGACCAGCGCGTCCCCTACGAGGAAATGCTCATGCGGTTTTTCCGGACCCTGTATGCAAACGGAAATCTGGCATACGACGAGGAATTGACCAGACGTCGGATGGACGAAGAGTTCTCCGAGATCCCGAAAGAGGCCCGCGAGCCTGAGATCTTCCATAAGAAAGGTACGATCCTGATCCACAAGAACGAGACCTTGAACGAAGACCAGGCGGAGATGTACAAGGCGTACCAGATCCGGTACAGCGACTATCTCCGGGAACAGCGCACATGGAGCAACCTTTTCCAGAAAATGATGCTCGTGGCGCTTCTGATCGTGCTTTCCTGCATATACATCGTGCGCGTTCACCCGGAACTTGTCGGCAACAACCGTTCGATCTGGCTGATCGGTTTCGTGGTGATCTTTTCCCTGCTGTGCAACCGGCTGTTCATGGAGGCGTACAACGATTTTGCCCTGGGCAAGGGGTATCCGGTCGTGCCTTTGTATCTGGCGATGCCCCTGGCTTTGCCCGCGCTGGTGATCGCCTCCGTCTACAGCGGCCGGTCGGCAGTGTTTGCAGGTCTGTTCGTGGCGGGCGTCTCCGCCGTGGCTCTGGATTTTTCATTCCCTGCGTTTGCGACAGGACTGTTCGTCTGTGCCGTCGGTACTGCCGCGGTGCAGCAGGTCTACGACTACAAGAAGTTTTTCGTAAGGTCGTTTTCCGCCTGTGCGATCACGATGTGCCTGGCATCTCTGATCTTCCAGCGGAATCCCGATTTCCTGACAAGCATCCACATGCGCGACTGGAACCGGCTGGGATTCAGCCTGGCTGTGCCGCTGACCTCCGGGATGCTGACTTCGATGATCGCCGGTGCTTTGATCATCGCGCTGGAGACCGTGCTGGACGTGACGAGCAACATGTCGTATCTGTCCCTGACCGACCGGAACCATCCCCTGCTGAAGAAACTTCAGATGGAGGCGCCCGGCACCTATCACCACTGCGAACGTGTGGCCTTGCTGGCGGAGGAGGCGGCGAACCGCGTGGGCGGCGTCTCCCTGAAGGTGCAGGCGTACGCGCTCTTCCACGACGTCGGAAAGCTCGCTTCGCCGGAGATGTTCACAGAGAATTCCAACGGCAGGGATATGTATAAGGACCTGAGCCCGGCGGAGAGTGCGGAGATCATCCGCTGCCATGTGGAATTCGGGGTGCAGATGGCAAAGCGGTATAAGCTGAAGACCCCGATCCAGCGCGCCATCGAGTGCCACCACGGCAATGATTTCATTTCGTTCTTCTATGAGAAAGAAAAGGAACGCACGGGGAAGATCCCCGCGGAAGCCCCGTTCCGATATCCCGGTCCGCTGCCGGAAGAGAAGGAATGCGTGATCCTGATGCTGGCGGACTGCTGCGAAGCGGCGGTCTGCTCCCTGTCCGATCCGACCGAGGAGAACGTTCGCGCCCTGGTGGAAAAGATATTCAACGGCAAACTGCAACGCAAACAGCTGGATGCCGCGCGCATCACGCTGGAACAGCTCACGCAGATCCGGGAATCGTTCCTGAAGACCCTCAAATCCATGAATCATACGCGTGTTTCCTATTCGAGGGCGAAGACGGACCAGCCGGAGGAGAAGGAATCATGAAGGCCGTTACCATCTGGCGGGCGGGGAAATGCTTTCCTGCGCCGTCCCGCACCCGGCTTCGCAGAATGACCGCCGCCGCGGCCGAACTTGCCGGCCTTCACGATGTCCCCGGCGGTGTCTGCGTGTCGTTCCTGTCCCCTGCCGGCATCGAACGGGTGAACGAAGATTTCCTGGGGCATCACGGGCCGACGGATGTCATCAGTTTTGACTACCGTGCGGAGGACGACCCGGGATTCGCTGACGAAACGGATGCGTCCGGTGCGGCGGATGACGGTGATGCCGACCCTTCGGTCGAACTGATCGTCTGCCCCGCGGTCGCATACGAACAGGCCGTGAAGCGCGGTCTGCCGTATGCCGAGGAAGTGGCGCTGTATGTGGCGCACGGACTGCTTCATGCGGCCGGATACGACGACCTGAACCCGAAGGCGAAACGCGTGATGCGGCGCGCCGAGAAACGCGTGATGGCCGGGCTCCGGAAGGCGGGTCTGATCCCGCCGATGGAACATAAGGATGCCGCGAAATGAACCTGGTGCTCCTCATTCTCTGCTCTATCCTGTATCTCTGGATCACCGCCGCGTTCGAGGCGTTCTCCTCGCTGACCGGCGGCCGCATCCTGAAAGTGGCCGAGCGCGACCGCAAATTGGCGGAACAACTGGAGAACTGGCATGACCGGGAGGAATCCCTGCGCGCTCTCCTGAAGCTGATCCTGTGCGTTCTGGCGGCGTTTGCCGGCGTGCTGGCGATGGAATGGACCGGCTCCATTGCGCCGAATTTCGCGCACCGCTGGGGATGGCTGGTCATCATGGGCGCGGTCACGATCCTGACTGTGCTCTCCGAACTTGCCGCCCGTCTGGTGCTTCTGCGGTTCGATCTTGCCGTCCTGAAATTTACGGTCCCGATCGTCGCCAGCAAGTTCTTCCATCCGCTCGCCGCGCTGATCGAAAATGTGACGAGCGCGGGCGACGACCGTCGCCGCGCGGATGCGCCGGACGAACTGGCATCCGCCGAAGACGAGATCATGAGTCTGGTGGGCGGGCCGGACGAAGACGAGTCCGACGGCCTGAAGGAAGAGGAAAAGCAGATGATCCGCGGCATCCTGGAGCTTGGCGAGATGAAAGTCCGCGAGATCATGACCCCGCGTGTTGACCTGGAGTCGATCCCCGCGTCCGCGAGTATCGCGGATGCCAAAAAACTGTTTGTCGAATCCGGGCACAGCCGCATCCCCGTTTATGGTGCGAATCTGGACGACGTAAAGGGCATCCTGTACGCGAAGGATTTCATCGACGAGCATAAACTGGTGGGAAAAACTCTGACCGAGCTGGCGCGGCCGCCGATCTTCATCCCGGAGACCAAGGAAGTCTCCGACCTGCTCCGGCAGATCAAGCGCACGAGCAACCATTTCGCCGTCATCATCGACGAATATGGCGGGACTTCGGGCGTCATCACGTTCGAGGACATCATAGAGGAGATCGTGGGCGAAATCCACGACGAATACGATACCGCGGACGATTTCGAGATGCCCCCCAAACACCTGGCGGACGGATCTGTGATCCTGGACGCCCGTACGCTCGTGGACGACGTGAACACCGTGGCCGGGATCTCGATCGAGGATTCCGACGAGGCAGACACGATCGGCGGCTATATCTGCGCCCGTCTGGGACGCATTCCGCGGATCGGCGAGACATACGAGGAACCGGGCGTGTTCCGCGCCGCGATCCTGGAAGCGGATTCCCGTACGGTCCGCAAATTGAAACTGGAACCGATTCAGGAGAAAGAGGGGGATATGTCCGATGCAGATAAAAAACAAAAATGAACAGCCCGCGCCCGCGAAAAAGAAGCATTTCCAGTTTTTCCGCAACATGATCGTGACCGGCCTCCTCGTGGCGGTCCCGGTCGTGCTGTCGCTCTGGGTCGCCTGGTATGTGTATTCCCGCCTTACCGGCTGGGGGCTGACGCTCGCCGATTCCATGGGGCTGATGTCCGGTCTGCCGCCCTTCTGGCGCACGCAGATCATCCGTATCCTGGCTCTGATCGTGGTGCTGGCCGCCCTGTTCTTCCTGGGCGTCCTCACGAAGATCACCCTTGGCCGCAAAGTGATCGAAAAGGCGCAGGCGTTGCTTCTGAAAGTCCCGCTGGTCAATTTCATCTACTCGACCTGTAAGCAGATCGGCGACACGATCATGTCGTCGAAATCGGGCAACATGTTCCAGCAGGTCGTCCTCTTCGAATACCCCCGAAAGGGATGCTGGGCGATCGGATTCATGACCAACGAGAACACTCCGGAGAACAGCGAGGCGGCGCGCCGTCTCGGCAAGGGCGAACTGATCAGCGTCTTCATGCCGACCACTCCGAACCCGACAAGCGGATTCCTGATGCTGATCCCGCGCGAAGAGTGCATCATGCTCGATATGAGCGTGTCCGACGCCATGCGCCTGATCGTGAGCTGCGGCGCGATCCTGCCCGGTTCCGAAGAAGATGGGGACAAGGGCGGCGATGTGGGATGAACCGGAACAATCCTCCGGCGTGTCCGACGGGGAACGCCCCTGGACCGTCAGCGAGCTGAATGATGCAGTCCGCACGGTCCTGGAGGGCTCGTTTCGTCCGTTCTGGCTGACCGGCGAGGTCGGTTCGTACAATCCCTACCGGTCGGGGCATGTCTATCTGACATTGAAGGACACGGCGGCGCAGGTGCGCGCGGTGTATTTCAGCGGGTCGGATGTGTGCCGGAGGCTCGGCCTGAAGGTCGGCGACCAGGTGGAAGTGTTCGGTTCTCTTTCCCTGTACACCCAGCGCGGCGACTACCAGTTCTACATCAAAAAACTCCGGATGTGCGGCGTGGGGGACCTGCACCGTCAGTTCGCGGTCCTGAAGGAAAAACTCGCCGCGGAAGGGATCTTTGACCCCGAGCACAAGAAACCGGTCCCGTACCTGCCGCAGCGGATCGGCGTCATCAGTTCGCCCATGGGCGCGGCGGTGAAGGACTTCATGAAGATCGCCCTCGCGCGATTCCCCAACCTCGAAATTCGTCTCTGTCCCGCCCCTGTGCAGGGGAAAGGGGCGGCGGAAAAACTCGCGCGTGCGGTGCGGTTCTTCAACCGTGTCGGCGGCGTGGATGTGATCGTGCTGACCCGCGGCGGCGGTTCGATGGAGGACCTGTGGCCGTTCAACGAAGAGGTGCTGGCGCGCGCGATCTACGCCTCGAAGATTCCGGTGGTGAGTGCGGTCGGGCACGAGATCGACTTCACGATCTCGGATTTCGCCGCCGACATGCGCGCGCCGACGCCGAGCGGTGCTGCGGAACAGCTGATCCCGGAGAAACGCGTCCTGCTCGACACGCTGGACGATATGCGCCAGAGAATGAACACGGCCGCCGCCTACGCCGTGGAGCGGTCCGCCGGACGCCTCGCGCACGTGATGGGCTCGAAGGTGTTCCGCGACTCCATGCGATTGGTGCTGGAGCGGATGCAGCGCGTGGACATGCTCATGCAGAGGGCGTCCGCCGCACTGACGCGCCGTGCCGATGCCGCGACGCACCGCCTGGAACGCGTACGCGCCGAATTCGACGCCTACGACCCGTTCCGGATCCTGAAGCGCGGCTATGTTTATCTGGCGGAACCCGGTACGGGTCGGCAGATCACGGGCGTCGAGGGACTTCAGCCGGGGAAGCGTGTGCGCGCGATCCTGGCGGACGGTGCGGCGGACCTGGATGTCCGGAGCGTGCGCGAGGCCGAAGCCGGCGAAAACGGACGCCGCGACCTGCTGCCGCTGATCACGGCGAAACCTGAAGCAACGAATTAGATGAACCAACGGGAAAGGAGCGTCCCATGAGCTTTTTTAACAGGATGAAATCCGGCCGTCCGGCGGCTGTTCTGATGACCGCGGCGGCCGCAACATTGAGCCTCGTCGCCGCGCTGGAGCTTTCCGGCGCGCAGATCTCCAAGGCGGATGCCGAAGCGGAAAAGAATCTGATCCATGTGGCGACCTACAACGTGCGCGGACCGAACGACCGTTCGCCGAATTCGTGGCGCGACCGCCTGCCGCGCATGGTGCAGACCATTCGCGAGAATCAATTTGAGCTCATCGGCACACAGGAGACTTTGTCCGGCCCGATCAAAGACCTGAAGGAGGCGCTCAAGTTCGATTATTTCGGCGTCGGCCGAGACAAACGCAAGGGCGACGAGCATAACGTCATCTTCTACGATCCGGAACGCTTCGAGGTGATCTCTGAGGAGACATTCTGGCTCTCCGCCGACCCCACGGTTCCCGGTTCCATCGCCTGGGATTCCTCGCTGCCGCGCATCTGCACGTGGGGGCTTCTGCTCGACCGCCGGACCGGAAAACGCTTCGTCATCGCGAATACGCACCTGGACCACCAGAGCGCGGTGGCGCGGATCCAGGGCATCAATCTGATCCTGACGCGCCTCGCACCCATGATCGAGAAATACCCGTTCATCCTGACCGGCGACTTCAATTCCACCGCCGACGACATGCCCGTGCGGCGCGTGCTCGGCGTGCTCCGGGATGCGCGTGCAGTCTCCGAGACCGACCATTACGGTGCGGGCGACGAAACGTTCCACGATTTCCATGTGAACCGCAGGGATCGCAGCCACCGGAAGCCGATCGACTTCATCTTCGTGAATGATCGCGTGCGCGTGCTGTCCCACGGCACGGTCAACGATTTCCGCAAGGGGCTTGCGTCGTCCGACCATTTCCCCGTCACCGCCGAGATCGTCCTGCTCGACGCCCCGGAGAAGTAAACTCGTCCAGCTGTAGGGAAAATCTGTCGTACACGCAAGTACAACCGAACACTGTATCAGCACTGTATAGGCTAATTCAGTGTATGTTCATGTCCTAAAAACATTGGCATTGATTTGGCTTACAAGTCATGGAAAAGATCAATGCGTATATTTTCGGCAAGCTTTTTCAATTTTGGCTGCCTTATGAAAAAACGATGTGCGTACAGAGAATCACCAAGGTTACATTAAAACTTCTCTGAGTCTTTGCTGTAATATCACTTTCCTTTTTTGTAGGAAATCCTTGAAATGTGAAATATCCAAAGGCGTATCAAGTGGAATAAATGAGCGTTGCATCAATTGTTCCCGAACCTTTCCATGTTCATTTGTTTCAATATTTAACCATTCTTCTAAAGTTTTGTCCTGTTTCGACTGGTTTTCATTTGAATCCAGCATTTGCAGATTAATGATACTGTTCCACCATTTGGGATTTGTGTAGAAATCCTTTTTATCCTCGGAACAAGTGGAAAGATCGTAATCGGCAATCAATGCTCGGGGAAACATATGATCTTTATGGAAGTCATTATTTCTGTAATCCAACTGTGGAAAGAGTAAAGCCAAAATAGAAAAAGCATATGGATCGTCCTTTTGGGTGTGGAGCAGTCTTTCTATAAATTCATCCGAGATGTCCATCGCATCGCCAAGATTTGATTTGATCTCATCGGAAGGGAAAGAATTCAACAGCGGAGATATGGGATTGCTGATATCAGACGTGAATGCTTTTCTGACCCGTATTAATACCGAATCGGATGAACGGCCAAATACTTTTCGAAGCAAGGCTCGATGAAGCCACAAGCATATTGTCTTTCGATCTTCGCGATAAGCAATGGATGTTGAAAATCCCGGCCAAATCTTCCTGTGGTAAAGATAATAAATGATTGGAATAATAGCACGTGTTGATGGAATAAACTGTGCATATCCGAATGTCTTTACAAGGCGGAAAGCTTCCTTAATACACTCGCTTATGTCATTCCAATTTCTTTCCAGTTGTATAGCGGTCTGCTGCCTGAAATTTGTTGCCTTGTAGTGAATGTCACTGCTGTACAAAAAAAGGAAGGTCTTGAGAATGAAGTCTATATCCCGCAAGACGGTTTACACAAGTCAAGGGAAGTCAATCGAGCTCAATCCGGGTCAATCGGAGGTTTACACAAAACGCGCCGAAAACGGTGTGCGTTCAGGGCTGATCCGCGACGACGGCCGCCGATCGATGCAGTGTGCTTGCGTATGCGTGCGGCCGGGCGCGAGCGCGCACGAGTGAAACGCCGGGCAGCATGACGACACGCCGCCAGTGTGCGGTGAAAAACAGGGTTCAAAAACGCGCGATTTTTCGACGCGCTTTTTTTTTATCTTTCGACCCGATCTTTCAGGCAAACAGAAAGCCTGGGCCGGTGAACCTTTCAGTTTCTCCGGCGAAGTGAAAGCCAGGACCGGCGAACCTTTCAGTTTCCTCGGCTGTGTGCGGCGCATCCGCGCCGGTCAGCGACAAAAAAAGCCGGAGCAAAACGCCCCGGCACACCTCCTTTCTTCCTTTCCTTTTTCTGGTTTTCTCCCTTTTTTTTCGTCCATCCCCTTTTCAGGCGGTCACAGCGCCGACCGCCACGTCTCGTCCACGACGGCGACCGGCCGGATCCTGCCTTATGTTTCAATCCAGATTTTTGATGACCTGATAGCCCTCCGGCAGCGTGCCGAGTTGCGGCAGCTCGGGCCTGTAGAGGCGCGGTGCGCCGGTAAAAGAAGGCTCCCAGGTCGCAAGCTCGTGGTCCTGATCGATCATCACCAGCTGGCCGTGCAGGATATCCACCAGGACGCGGTGCATGAGCCGGATCCCCATCGGGAAAAGATCCCGACGCCACAGGGTATGCGCATCGTCGCCCGGCCGGATGAAGCAGTATTCCTGGGCGGCAATCGGGCCGCCGTCGACCGTATCGGAAAGCCAGAAGACGGTGCCTCCGGTAATCCTCTCGCCCATGTGGATGGCCCAGCGGACGGCGTCGCGTCCCCGGTGCAGAGGCAACAGGGACGGATGATAGCCGATCGCTCCAATGCGCAAACCGTTTCGCACACGGCCGCTGACAAAATCATGGCTGTGCGCTGCAACAAGAAGGTCGGCGTCCGGCATGGTGTCGGAGCGCAGCGTCCCGGCCAGTCTGACCGGGTATCGGAAGACGGCAGCGCGGCCGCCGAGCTTATCGTCTTCCGGCGCATAAACAGCCACGATTTCAACTCCCGGCAGACCGCGCAGCATATCAAAAACCGCCGCTCCGAACGACCTCTGCCCGGACAGGATCACACGCAGATTCTTCCCTTTCATCCTTCCACCTCCCCGACATACCGGAAGCCCTGGACGGCACGGAAATGGCCGCCATATCCGCCGCCGCTGATTGTGACGGCGTGCGGATCGCGTTTCAGCCTCCGTTCGTTGCTTTTCCTCATGGTGGCATGACATTTCAGCCGGTTTTCGCCGTAGAGGGCGGCGGACACCTGCCGCCATTTCCGGTCCCGGCGCAAAGCGGCCGCGAGGCCCGGGTGCGACGTGTGGAAGAGCGTCGTGACCGGCCGTCCCGGGAGCCTGGCCCCGTCCTCGCCGTGCAGATTCATTTCACAGATCGCGTTCAGGAACCGCATGCCGACCCCGGCACCCTGCCACTCCGGCAGGACGACCAGACGGCAGGCCCGGGCTTCGACGCCCGTGCCCTTGTTCCGGCTGCCGACGGCCAGGTGGCAGACCGGCTCACCGTCGACCGCGCCGACATAGCAGCAAGCAGCGATCATGTTCGGCAGTTTCAGATAGTGATGCTTTTCAAAAAACGGCCAGTAATGCCATCCGGTTTTGTAGATGTCGAGTTGAAACCGGGGGCGTTGAACCCCCACCGCGGAAGAATACTTCCCGGTCGCCGTGTCGAAGATCCAGTCGGGCTGAATCCACTCGACGATATCCCGGTGGCATGAGAGCAGGAGGCACTGACGGCCGCCGTCGAGACGCCGCCAGGATTTGGCGAACGCCATCGCGCCGAAGCGCGCGACCTGCCTGTCAAGGGCGCTCGTGAACTCATCGATGATGACCCTTTCCGGGGCCTCGGAGAGAACGCGCGCAGCTCCCGCGCGGAACTTCTCCCCGACGCTCAACACATGAAACGGACGGAGCCACGACGGCACGTCTCCCAGGCCCACAGAGGCCAGGGCAGACGTTACCGCGTTGAAATCCCCGTCCGGCGCGATGGCGTCGACGACGGGCCTGTCCGCGGGCCATCCGGCCGAGAGGTCGGTCGGCGTCTCGCCTTCCCAGAACTGCTTTCCGATGGAGCTCTTGCCGGATCCGGACGGACCGACGATCATTCCGATCCTCCACCAGGTCTCGTCGGCCGGAAGCTCCGCCACCAGGTCGAAGTTGCAGCCGCTTTCCGCGTTGAAGAGCGATTTGACCCGTGCGGCGCGGTAGCTGTCGAAGTCGCTGCACCGGTTATGCACCTCTATTTTCTTCATGTCGTCACCACCTTGATCTTGTTGTCAGGATATTGTTTTTTGAGCTCGTCATACACCCGAATCTGCTCTTTTTCATCCCGGCAGATCACGATGACGCCCCACTGCTGCCGATACCCGTTTTTTGCCAGGTCGGCCGCCGTTGCTGGGCTGTTTCCCATTTTCTTTTTCCTTTCCTTTTTTGCTTTTCGGACCATAAAAAAAGGACACGATGCGGCTTGTCAAGCGTCGTCCGACCGTGTATATTTTTATGCTCTACTTGGGCGGTAAAACGGCGCACGATCCGATACATCGTGTCCGGGGAGAGGTTGGTCCGGCAAGACCGCTTCTCTCCCGCTCTTTATTCGTAATGTGTATTATTTCCTTTTAAGGCGACATGGCATCTCCCTGTTGATGATCGATGATCCCGGGCCGGTTCAGCCTTCATTGATCCTTTTTCTTTCCTTGTCTATGAAGTCCTGCAGGGCGCGCCCGGGGCAGTTTTTCTTCATCTTCCTGAACGGACATTCACGGCAAGCGGACGGGGCTTTTTTACAGTTCAGTCCAAACCGGATTTTCTCCGTGCCATAGATTACTGAGATGAATTCAACCGTTGTAATCATCAGCGTCCTCCGTTCCTGAGGGCGTCCACGATGATCGCCGCGATGGCGATCGCGAGTGCGATATTGATGAACGTCATCATTGTCCGGTTTCCTCCTTCGCTCGTTTTTCGGTTAGTTTAATGTCCTGGTATATACACTTTCCCCCGCCGACGCACAGGAAGCTCACATCAAAGATATTGTTTTCCTTTGCTGCGATACTGAACATCGGGCAGTTTACATTACACTGCATCTTCGGGCTGAACGGGCAAAAGACGTTGGTGTCCCTGAAGTACTTGTTCCACGTCAAAAATCCGTCCTTGTCCGCTTCTAAAACGATTGCCATTTTCACACCTCAAAACGGCACAGCCGCCAGGTTTGTTTCCTCATAGTCGATGCGCTGTTTCAGCGCTTCGATGAGTTTGTGTCTTTCCCCGGGATCGAGATTCTCAAAGTCGAACCGGCCCTGCTCCAGGCCGACATAACGCCGGAGAACGCGTCCGGCAAAACCGGCGAGGTATTCGGCGGTCCGGTCGCCTGGCAGCAGATAGGCTTTCAGGTCGTACCACAAGGCCCAGAAGTAGCGCTCCTGCGGGCTTTTGATGCGGCCTTCATCGCGCTTCCGGTACTCGCGGGCCTTCGCGTCTTTTATCATGCCCTCAAGGGTCGCGCACGCCTGTTTATAGTCTTCTTCTGACAGCTGGGTCGAGCTCTGGACGCCGAAGTTTGCCAGGAACGACTGATATTCCTCGGCCGTCAGTCCGGCTTCCTTTTTCAGGATGTGGATTCTGCCGTAGCTTCTGGTCTGTTTCATGGTTCGCGTCCTCCGGGGTTAAAATCGTACAGGATACCGGCACCGCTCGGGAGCTTGGGATTCGCATAACTGTCCACCCACGGCCGCCACTCCGCAATCATCCGGTCAATGTCTTCCGGCCGAACGTTGTGAGTGTTTCGCGCAAGGCTTTCTTCTCGCGTAATCAGCGGCATATCGACCACAGAATATTTGATATGGTAAACATCCCCTCCGGCGACATAGCCGATTAGTTTGTGTACATCCTCCGGTTTCGGCAGGACGTCTGCATAAATCATGTCGGATGCCTGGTTCTCGAGAATGGCCGCCATAATCTGCCGCGCGAGTATCCGCGCCGTAAAATAGCGGTCTTCGTCGTAAAGATAAAAGGTGTTTTGCGTCAGGAACATATCCGGTTCGATCAGGATCGCCCCGGACTTCTCCGAGAGCAGATGAGCAAACCGGCTTTTTCCGCTGCCGGGCAGTCCCCGGATGATCGAGAGAATCATTCGACCGTCCCTTTCATATATTTCTGATGCTGTTTTGAAAGGAAGCTGAGGATCCTTTTCCTGGCATCCGCGCGGCTGTAAAACAAGTCCTTTGCCTTGACGCTGTAATTCCGGTTCCCGACCGGATCATAAACAATGTTGAAACTCTTGTTGCAATTATGCAGGAGTTCCACTTCGACGATCCGGATGTTGACCGGCGTGGCGTCGCTGTTGTGATCCGCAACGATAATAAGCCCTTTCTTTCCGGCCTTCATGTCCGTCCGTTTCATTTCTTGCCTCCACGTTTCGGGGAATACGACCGCAACTCCGGCTTAGTCGGCAGCACCGCGGCGAGGCGCTGGTCCCAATCGGGCAGCGCGTCCCGGATGTCCATGAGGTGAAAACCGATGCTTTCCGCAAAAGCCCGCTCCAGGCTTGCGCCCTTCGATGTCCTGTGCCCGGGCATTGAGACGAGGATTGCAATTTCGTGCTCATCCCGCATTTTAATCAGCACGCAGAGATCCCGGCAAAGGTATTTTGCCCAGAGCTCCTCTTCGGTCAAGCCGACTGCCGGAATATTCTGGTGTGCGGCCGGGTTGAAGATATCGGCGTCCGGGACCTGCTTCTGGAGAAGGTTTGCGGCAAGTTCAAACTTCTTCACGAAGTCGGGATCGTGCGTGATCGAACCTGAGATATAAATGCCCGTTTTTATTTTCATCAGTAGTCTCCCGGGAAAGCGCCGTTGTCCGTGCGGAGCTTGACGGCTTTTTTGAAGTGTCTGAAGCCCATGACTTCGCCACGGTCCGCGGCGAAACCGCGTGCGGTCGTCAGGTCGCGGAAAAGCGTGCGGAGCCTGCCCTTGAGGCCGCGCGCCTGTGCCAGGGCGAACGTGACGAATTCCTCGTCGGCGTCCGGGACGAAGGTACGGACGATGCGGCGCACCTCGTCGCGTCGGACGTTCTGTGGGATCTCGACGGGGTATTCGATGCGGCCCACGAACTGTTCAAAGTAGTCGCGGTTGTGCCCCATCGTGAACTCCTTGACGTAAACGTCGGTGAAGATCATCGCGACGCCGCAGCCGGTGATGTCGTGAAGGTCGCGGAGGAATTCGATCGGGGACCGGGAACCGGTCTGCTGCAGGAGGTGTCCGGCCTCGTCGATAATCAGGACGTTGCGGGCGCTGACCGCGTGAAAAAGCGTCTGCTCGCGGTCGGCGATGCTGCCGGTCCTGGAGACGCCGAAGGAATCGGCGATGAGCTTGACGAGTGTGCCGCGTGCGCAGGAGGAAGGGCAGCGGACCAGGCGCGTGCGGCCGTGGTTGTTCTGCTGCGCCCAGAATTCGGCAGTGTATGTCTTGCCGCGGCCGGTCGGGCCGCAGATATAGGTCATGGTCTGATAGTCCCGGCAGTGGTCGAGGCAGTCAAGGATGCGCTGCGTGACGGTTGTCAGGATGAGCGGGATGTGCCGGGCGGCGCGGCCGCGCAGGGTGGCGACGGCCTTCCAGATCCTTTCCTTCGCGGCTTCGTCGAAGCCTTCCAGGCCGTGCGCGAAGAGGGAATTGATCTCCGTGGATTCCAGCCCGGTTTCGTTTTTCAGCGCCGCGGCGCTTTTGCCCAGGACGTTGACGTAATAGCCCCAGAGCCATTCGGCCAGGTCGCGTTCTCCGGGATCCCGGTACAGTTTCATCCCGGCCTGGAATTCGGCGAACGTGGTCGCCAGGGTGTTGTGATTACCAGTTGTCATACTCTTCTTCTCCTTGGTGTTTGGGTTTTGAGTGGACGAAGTCGTAAATATCGGACAGGTCGTCCGTGTCGGGGTCTTCCTGTTCCGGTTGGTTCAGCTCATTCAGGGTATATTCCGGCGCGGCCGGAGCCGCGGCGGTGTCCGGTTCCGCGTCCGGCACGGCGGGAAGCGCCGCGGTCGTTTCCGGTTCCTCTTCTCCGGCGAAAACGTCCTCGGCCGGAGCCAGGCGCTTGTAAGTATGGTTTTTGCCCTTGACGGTGTGGATCTCGCCGCGCTTGACGAGGCGGACGCCGGTGCCCGCGGTCAGCATTTCTTCGATGGGCGAGGCGTTCTGCCGCCCGCCTTTTAATTCCAGTGCCAGGCGCTTGACGGACCGCTCCTGGGCTTTCTGCCGGGCGATCCGGTCCTCGAGTTTCCGTCTTTCGTATTCGTCGCCGTGGACCAGGGCGGCGACGCTCTCGCGCAGATAGCCGCTGCCGATCCGTGCGCCGTTCAGATCATAAACGCCGATTCGGTCAGGCTGGAAGAGATCGATCTTGACGATGACCTTTTCGCCCCAGCGGACGTCGTCCGTGAAAAAGTATTTGCCGTTGACGCTGATTCGGCCGCCGCGGCCGGTTTCCCGGATGCCATACGGACGCATAAAAGCCTCCCTCAGCTCGTCAGCATCCCGCTTGCGGCTTCTCATCGTGCGCGCCGCCCAGAGCTCCTCCGGGCTTCGGCCCGCGTGAATGGTTCCCTCCTTGGCTTCGCGCTGATAGGCGGTTAGCCAGTCGTTGAAGATCCTGAAAAAGGTGCCGAGGTCCGGCAGCTCCTCCGGGTGCTTCTCGTGATAGTCCGCGGCGTCCGGACGCTCCAGCGGATTTGAGCCGAGATAGGCGGGGAATTTTTTGTCGAATCTCAACATGACATTCTTAAAATTGCTCTCGATCGTCTTCGCGCGTCCGTTATAAGGATTCGCGCGCGTCAGCCGGATCCCGAGCGAGGCGAAGATGCTGTATTCCTGCCCGGCCAGCTTCATCGGGGTGCTGTATCCCTGGGCGACGTAGTCCTTGCCGTTGTCGAAATACGCCTCGACGGGCGGATAGCCGCCAGTCGCGCAGCAGTACTGCGCCAGGAGCTTGATCTGATCGTCCGTGCGGATGCTGTCCAGGGTAATCATCCAGGAGACCATATACCAGGACCGGGCGTCCATCAGGGCGGACAGGACCGGCCGTCTTGCCACCCAGCCGCCGTTTTCGTCCCGGACGCGGACCCAGGTATCGAAGGGACGGCTGTCGCCGACGACGAGATAACCGGGCTCGATCGCGGACCAGTCGCGCTCGGCGTAGTCGCAGCATTTGTTCCTCCAGGCGACCTCGCCTTCGCACTCGTGGACGATGACCTCACGCGGGATGTGCCGGATGTAGTAGCGGACCGCGCCCAGGCTCGGGATCGCGGCGGTCGGGTTGACCCTCTGCAGGGTGTCCCGCGTATTCCGATACGACTCGGCGACCCTTTGCTTGTTGGCATGCAGCCAGATCCGGTTGAAGAGCGTGTAGAAGTCCGCGTATTTGTCCTGCTGCGGGTCGGACCAGCCGCGTTTATACTGGTCGGCCAGGGCCGCCAGGCGCTTGCCCGCCGGGAGTCCCTTGATCCGCCGCTTCCAGTTCCTGAAGTTCTGATAGGTCAGCTGGCTCGCGCCCTTCTGGCCGCTCGTCGACAGGATCGGAAAGCTCGACGCCCACCGGATCGCCGCCTGAATCACAGCCAGCGGATCCGTCAGAAGCGGTTCCTCGCGCTTGATCTCCTCGACCTTCTCCAGGAACAACAGTCGTTCCTCCGCCGTGCGGCGCACCGATTCCGGCATACGCGCCGGATCCGTATCCGAAGACGGCGTCGAAATCGTAAGGCTCGTCGGTGTTGTTACCACACTGTTTTCCGGTGTTGTTACCACACTGAATTCCGGTGTTGTGACGTTCGGTTTGCACAAATCCGGTGTTGTTACCACACTGTTTTCCGGTGTTGTTACCACACCGGATTCCGGCGTCGTGATGTCCGGTTTGCGCAAATCCGGTGTTGTTACCACACTGTTTTCCGGTGGTGTGTTCTTCGGTTTGCACAGTTCCGGCGGTGTGTTTTTCTCTGCTTGCATTGTTGGTTTCTCTCATCAGTTTTTCAATGGTCGCTATCTTCTCCGCCAGCGCTTCCCGCATTGCCTCCAGGCGGCTCAGACCGTCTTCTTCGGGATGCGCCGACTCAAACTCCAGCCACTCGGTCAGAAGGCTGTCGCCGAGTTCCGCTGCGCGCCGCGCGCGCTTTGCCGTGGTCACGGCCAGCCGGATGCCGTCTCCGGCGTCGTCCTGTCCGTCCAGGAGGCTTTCCCAGCCGGGCAGATTCGGTGTCCGGTCGCGTTTCTCCGGGACCGGGCGTCCCTCCATGATGCAAACGCACTCGGTCACGGCGTCCCGGATGGCGTCGCGGTCCATGTCAAAGATCTCGGGCCGCTGGCTTGCGAACCCGATCACGGCGTCCGCGCCGCCCAGCCGGAAGATCCGGGTCAGCGGCAGAAGCCGGTCGACGGTCATGCCGACCAGCTTGCGGTAAAGGACGGCCTGTCCGCGCACGGCCAGGAGCATCCGTCCGACCGCGAGGCGGTGGTACAGCTCCGCCTTGTCAAGTCCCACGTCGTTCCGCGCCCAATCCAGCCAGCGGGGCCCGTCGCCTCCGAAGTCGGATTCATAGGCGGCCGCCAGGTTGAGCGCGGAAACAACGGATCCCCGCCGCTCGACGACGGCGATCCGTTTCAGCAGGATGGTCTTTTCTTCCAGGGTGTCCGGGATTTGCCCGTCCAGGAAGACTTTATCAAAATCCATCATTTACTTTCCCGCTTTCAGTGAGTATTTGAACACGTCTTTTGCTTTCAGGTGCGCGCCGTGGACGTCTTCGCCCGCGGTCAGGGCGTCCTTAATCAGGGTCATGTCGGGCTTCACGGAGCGTTTGCACAGCTCGGTGCCGAGCCTGCGGGTTTCCGCTTCCGCGTCGAAGTCCTTGTCGGTCGACACCTCGGTCGAGGTCTGCAGGCCGTATGCCCCGTTTTCGCACTTGCGCTTTCTGGGGTTGGCGAAATACGGGCGGTTTTCCTCGGCCTCGCAGAACGCACGGAGGGCGGCTTCCTGTTCCGCAGCGGCCGCGGTATCCTCGGCGAGGTCCGCCTCCATCTCGCTCTGCAGCCGGGCGATCTTCGCCTTCCACGCGGCTGTCTTTTTGGCAAGGCGGGATTTGATGACCGCAAAACGATCGAAAACTGCATCTGCCTCCTGGATGTTCGTGATCGTCGTCATTTCACACCTCCGTCGAATCCGAAGACCTCGGTGAACCGGGCTTTTGCGCTCGGGCTCGGGCGGCCGTGGCGGACGTTGCAGACCAGGCGGCTGGAGATGCCAACCAGCTCGCCGAGCTGGCCGTCAGACAGCTTGAAGACTTCCTCGATGCTCGTCATGAGGTCTCCCAGGTGATGTTCGCACTTGCACTGGGACAGCCACCCCCGGATGCGTTCCGTCAGGTCGGCGGCCTCTTCCGGCGTGAAGTAGCCGGAGATCTCCGCCGTGCCGTCCGCGGGCTTGCTCTTCGGCGCTTTTTCCTTCTTCGGTTCGGGGGCGGGCTTCGCTTCCGGTTTCGCGGGCACGGGCTTGGAGGATTTGTCCTCGGACGGGTAAAGGTCGATCTTCGCGCCGAACGCGGTGTCCGGGATATTCGCTGAGGACTTGCCTTCCGGCTTGGCAGCGGGTCTGCTTTCCTTCGTGCCGCCGCCCCGTGTCCGAGCGGAGCCGGACACCTTATCAGCACCGCTCGCGGTGTCGCGCCAGTCCGGGACGCGTTCCGCACGGGGGGCCTTGCCGCCGGGCAGGCTGCCGACTTCCCGATTAAGGCCGGAGAACTTGTGAAGGAGCGCGGTAAGGCGCTGCAGGACCTGCTTGCGGGTTTCCTCGTCCCGGAGCGCGCCTTTCGCCACGAGGTCCATCAGACTGTTGGTTTCCTTCTTGAGGCCGTCCACGCCCTTTTTCATTTCGACACTGCTGCGGGCGGCATTGATTGCTTCCACGCGGCGAGCGGCCAGATCTTCGTCGCTGAGCGGGACTTCCGACCAGATCTCGGCCGCCGTGATCCCGGCGGCCGCGACGTCCGGGGGCGGCTGGATGGTGGCGACGTATTTCCGGCCGCGTTCATCCACGGTGCCGGGCTTCGTCTCCGGCGCGGGCTTCCGGGCGGGGGTGAGGCAGCCGCAGGCGCAGTGCGCGCTTTCTTCCGAGGTGGCGTGTCTGATGATGTCGGCGAGGGCCGCCGTGATCGTCGGGCTGACCGCGGTCCTCTCAAGGAAGGCCGCGCCGAGGATGTGGGCCACGTCTCCGAGGGACGTCTTCACCGCGCCGCGCTCCGAGCACGGCAGGAGGTCCATCGCCACGCAGAGCATCGTGCCCATCGAACCGGCGGAGCCGGGCGGAAGGGCGTCGCCGGCTTCCGCGGTGTCCCGCAGCACATGCTGAACGGTTCTGATGATCCCCGCCGCGCTCTCGATGTTGGCGGCTTTTTCGTTCCCGGCGGCCTGCCCGGTCGTCGCGGTCTTTGCGGTCGTTTTTTCGCTCATGTCTTGTCTCCTGTATTTGGTAATTTGGATTGTGGTTCAGTCAAAAGGGTTTTCGGGCGGCAGGGCCTCGTAGGCGTCATCGCCGATCTCCGGTTCGTTGATGTATTTGCGGACGGACTTCTCCGAGATCCCGCACCAGCGCGCGATCTCCTTCGTCTTCATCGTCGTGTAGTACGCTAAGCGGTTCGCCCTCCACCAGCCCGGATTTTCGGCGGCCTTGTCCGCCAGCACGATCATCCGCGGCAGTGTTAAAATGCGCCGGAGCACGGCCAGGCCAGACCGGAGCGACAACGTGCCAGCGCCCGCAACCGTCATGCGCCCGGAGTTCAGCTCCTCCAGGTCGCTGACATGCTGGAGCGCCTGCGCGATCGCAAGCAGCGTCTGGCTGTCAAGCTTCAATTCCTGCCTGACCGGCTTTGTCTCTTCATCCGGCACGATTCATTACTCCCCGCGCACGAAAAGCCACGCAAGGGCGAGCAGCAGCCACGTCAGCAGCATCATCAGCCACATCGGCACGCCGTCCTCGATCTCGTCCTCGTAGGGGTCCACCCCGTTCATCCGTTCAAGTTCCTGTCTCGCGATCTTGTTCATCTTGCTCCTCCTCGGTGTTATGTTTTTATTTTGTCGCGCTCACGCGATACCGCGGGCACGCGTTACGACGTTTTTCGGCAGACGTTGGATTTCACGGCGAACGGCGCTGAGGCTCGGCACGTTCACAAAGCCATTCTGCTTAAAGATTCTTTTTGCGATCCTGTAGCATTCCGGCAAAGGCAACCGGTTCGGGTGCAGATACAGCATGTTGATTTCATGCATGAATTCGTTCATTTCCACAGTCTCTCTCATCTTGTGCTCCTTGGTTTTTGTGGGGGTGGTGTATATTTATCTGAATCTCCGATATAGTCGTCCAGTAGCATCTGCCATGAAACCCCGGGGAAGGCCGCCGCATATTTCTGCGCAGTTCGCCTCGTTTGAATCCCGTAGGTCTCTGCCATATGCACAGCCGCGGGGGTCAGGTTGAGTCGTTCGCCTACCTCGCGGAGCTTCATTCTGAACTTCTTTCTGGTCGCTTTGAGTCGTGTCATGCGGGCTCCTAAACTGGGTTTGCAGATAATATAACCTTGAACACAGATATTTCAACCCGAAATCCAGTTTTTTTCAAAAAAAACTTGAAAAAAATATCTGGAAGGGATATATTTTTAAGAAAAAACTGTAAAAATCAGGTAAAACAAACCGAAACACCATGAACGAAAACGACTTCATCCTTGCCCTAAAAGAGGCCGTTGCGCGCGCCGGGACACAGAATAAGCTCGCGAAACAAATCGGATGTTCTCAGGGAAACATATCGGATTATCTGACAGGGAGATGTGCTGTAGGAAACATGACCGTCTCAACTATGCTCCGTTTTTTTCCTGAGATACAGATCCATTTCTTCGGAGAACCGGTCAAAGACGATACGGTCGAGGAGCTGAAAGCCGAGCTTAATCGTATATTCGATATCCTGACTCCAGCCGATCGCGTCCACCTGCTCACCATCGTCGCGGCTAATTTCGGAAGAAAGATTGCCTTAGCTAAAAAAACGTAACCAAATAACAGGAGGATGTTTATGAAACAAATTACATTAGGTCTTTCCCAGCTTATCGCTATCGCATGGGTATGGCAGCAAGAAATTGAACCGAGATATCTTCCAATTTGGCGTGAATACGGTACAAAATGTGGAATGTATCGACGCCCCGAAAAACATGTTGCGGCCTACAATAGTCTCCTCGACCAAATTCTTTCGGGGGCAAAAGAATTGAAGTACACTAAGGGAGCTATGAGTATGCTTGCGGAGGTGTCTTCCGAAATGATGAATGCTTTTTTTCCCGTAAATCCGGTCCTTAAAAAATACACCTATGGGCTTATTTCCGCTGAAAAGCAGCTTGTGAAGCCAAATGAGGAAGATCTCGCCGAAGCCCGTTCCATCATCCGAGCAATGATGTCCGTTGATTCAATGGGAAATCCCCTGTATGAACCCTCCCTCACATTGTTTGTTGTGTCCCCCAGAAACTAAAGCCCCTGTTTGCTCTCTGTCCGCTCTTTTTCGCTCTTTTTGAGGGTAAAAGGATGTATTTTTCCTCTTTCCCTGTCCGTTTTCTCCTATTTATGAAGGACAGCTGTTTTTCTCATCACCGTTTTTTCTTCCCTGGCATCCCCCCCCTATCAGAGGGGATGGGCAATGTTTCCGAGGTCATTTTGTCAAAAAAAGTCATAAAAAGTTAAAAAAAGTCACAAAAAGTTAAAAAAAATTATAAAATGGAGGTTGACAACATTGAAAACGCATGATATTTTAAATGAGTTTAGTTGTCATGAAAAGGAGACATGACATGAATAATACGACAAGAAAATGGTTTCGCCCGGCCTCGCTGTTGTTCGGGATGGCCCTTGTTTTTGATTTTTTCGGGCATCTTTCGGCCAGACAGTATGAAGGCTTTATGAAAGGCTATCAGGAACGCCGTCAGAAGTATCTTGACCGCCTGAACGATGTGGACGCTGACCAGCAGAATCTCGTTGCCGACTGGCAGCGTGTGGAAAACTCTCTTCGCACCGCGATCGCATCGGTCAAATGACAAAGCCACATCCACTTCAGAACACCTCGTTTTCTCCTCAAAAGACGAGAATGTCCGCGTCTGCGCCGACTCCAGCGCAGTCTTCCGTGCCGCCGAACATGCAGACTCAGATCATCCATCAGGAGGCACATTTAAAGTATTCCAGTCCATTGCCGCCCAGCGAAGAATTGAATCGGCTTCGTGAAATCGACCCATCAATCCCGGAAAGATTGATGGTCATGGTGGAAAAAGAGCAGCAAAACCGGTTTGAGAACGACAAAAGGCTTTTCGAGCTTCAAAAAGAAGATTCAAACCGCGCGGACGAGGAATTGCGGATCAATAAGCGCAACACGCTTTTAAGTACGGTCTTTTCGTTTCTGCTCGTCCTCGTCTTCTTCATTCTTCTTGGTATTTTGATCGGGGTCTATCACCAGTTCCTTCCTGCCGGAATCTTCGGTGCTGGCGGGCTTGTGGCGATCGTCTATATCCTGATTCACGAAAGCAAGGTGAAAAAATCCTGATTCGTCTTGTTCTAAGTTTGTAAAAACCGCCCCCGGAAATGATCCGGGGCTTTTTTTTATCCTGATTTCCGCTTTTTTTCTCTCTTTTTGAGTTTGTTTTTAAGTTTTTCCTTAACTGTCTTTCCCTTTTCTCCCTTTCTATGAGGGCCCGGTTTCTCTCATCTCCGCGGTCCTCCTCCTATGGTGTCCCTTCCGGTCCGTTTGCCTCCAAGCGTTCCGGGAGGGTACTTTTTGAGCTTGTGGGGGGATGGCTGAATGATGAAAGCCCCGTGGGTGCCACGGGAGCCGCCGAGCGCGGTTGCAGGTTCGAGTCCTGCTCTCCCCTTTGATCTTGCCGAGTGGTGAAATATCAGACACGGTCTCCGCGCAGAGGCTGGGCGGAGAGTCGACCGCCCGTGAAGGTGAAAGTCCTTCCTCGGCAGCCACACTCCAAAGGAGTGCCAAGCAGTGCCGGGCTTCGCTTCCGGCACGATGTATCTTTTGTTCGTCCATTCTCGCTTCGTGGTCATTTCTTTTTCCTTTCCACTGAAGCGAGACCTTTTTTTCTGTACTTTTTTGTGCGGGGAGCCCGCTTCCTTTTTCAGGCTCATGGGCGGGCTCCCTGCCTTTATCCGCTTCAAGGTGAACTATGAACGAATCGATCTGTCTGACCTGCGACGCGCCGGAATCCGGCATCGTGCTTGCGGCCGTGACGCCGCCTCTCGATTTTTTCGATGAGGCGCTCGACGACCTCTTCACGGTCGGCGGGGAGATTCAGATCGAAACGCTGAACGCGGCGTTTTCGATGGAACTGCCGTTCGATCTCGACACGCTGTCGCTCCGGCTTTCCGTTCCGATCGAGCTCTGCACGACGGCCATGCGGCAGCCGTGGATGTACCGCGCGCTGACGCTTCAGGTAACGCAGGAGCCTTGAGGATGGACATTAAGCTTTATACGACGATGGACTTCCTGCCGGACGCGCAGATCCGGGACAGGGACAACGACCACCCGGAATCCGATCCGATCGATCTCGCCTGGGACGTCCACTTCCGCCTGATATTCGTTCTCTTCCGAGGGCGCGATTACGGGACGGAACCGTTTCATCTGCCCGACGGCATCACTTCATGGCATTGGGCGGTCGACATCGACTTCGACAGGTCGACGTCTCCGCTGATCGAAGGCGACGACGCGGAGATCGAAGCCGTGGAAACCGACACGGAGACCCGGATCATCGTGCCCTTCACCGTGAACGGCGCGCAGCTTGAGTCCATGCTTGCCGGGCGGTCCTACGCCGAGGGCATGATCGGCGAGCTGGTCGGCATTGCCCCTGTGGCCGAGAGCCACATTGACTTTTCGACTTTTAATACGGAGACAAATACATTCGGCCGGGTCGTCTCGTACGTCAATCGGGCCGTCTTCTGCATGCAGGTGCCGGGCATCCGTGTTTGGAACCGGATCGTTTGATTTTTCGGCGGCGGCCTCGTTATTTTTTTGTGTTGGGGGCGGACCGGGTAACGGCGGGATTCCGCCCGGTCCGTTTTGAGGTTTCGGGGTAGCGAGGCCGCTGCCGTCTTTTTGCTTTTTTTGTGGTGACGACTCCGTTCGCTTTCAGGCGGCGTTTCATGAGGCGGAGTCGTCGCCCGTTTTCTTTTTTTTCGCGCGCATACATGGGAGAATCCAAATTCAATGGAAGACATGCTCTTGACAAACCTGATCGGAATGATGGCCGGAAGCGGCTCGGTCACGCTTCTCGTTTTCGTGATCGTATACTTCATGCAGCGGCACAAACTGGAAGACCGTGCGGGCACGATCCAGAGCCTGAAGGACACGATCCAGCGGCTGCAGGCCACGATCGACAAGCTCCAGCAGGACTACACCGAGATCCGGGAAAAGGAACTCGCCGAACTGAAACGCCGCATCGATTCACACATCAATGAGGATAAATCACCGGTCCTCGCCGAACAGCTGAAGGCCATCGTCGAAGCCCTGAGAAAGAACGGCGACGACCTTCGGATGATCTCCCTGCAAACATCCGACCTGAAAGCCGACATCGCCGCCGTCCGCGCCGAATTGAAGGCGAAAGACGGCTGGATCAAAGGCATCGAAGACAAAGTGTCCGCCATCTCGAAAGGACAGGACAAATGAATATTTACGCACTCAGACAAAGCATCCTTGAAGTCCTGCGCGACGCGTTCGGCCCGGTCCCCTTCGAGCGGATGCAGCTCCACGTGGCGCTGTTTCACGTGGACCCTGCGCTCGCCCTGGACCAGCTCCGCCAGCTTGCGGACGCGGGCTATGTGAAGATCATCAAGCTCGGAGACGGGGACTACTACTCGCTCACGCCGAACGGGCAGGCGCAGGCCGCGCCCGCGCCGGGAGCCCGTCTTGACGCTTTCATCTGGGGAGCGCGGGCACTATGAACAACCAGAGGAACAACTTTTCCGCCCTCCCTTTTGAGGCGCGGAAGCGCGTGATGTTCCTTCTGCTGGACGGGGCGACGCAGGACGCGGTCCGCAACGACCCGGAAGTCGCGAAGGCGTGTGAAGAACGGGGCCTGAAGCTCCACAGCACGACCTTTCAGGCGATCGTCCGCTCGAAGGAATTCGCCGAATACAAGGCCGCCCGCGAGGCGACCGAGGCGCGCACGGAACACGCGAAGTGGGCGGCGGACTTCCTCCGCACGGCCGGTGGCGTCCAGGACGTCGCGACCGTGACCGAGCTCCAGCTTCTGGAACAGCTCCGGCAGCTTGCCGACGGCGGTCTTGACGACCCGAAGGAACTGCTGCAGGTGACCGCCGCGGTCGCCAAGCTGAAAGATTCCGCGACCGCGGACCGCATCCGCCGGATGCAGCGCGCCCTGGACGAGCGGGACAAGAAGATCGAAAAGCTCAAGGAAGAGATCGCGTCGATGAAGGCGGCGCACGAAGCGGAACTGAATGTCCTGCGCGGCGAAACGGCCGCGGCGGATCCCGCGGAAGTCGCCAACCGCCTTGACAGCATGCTCGGCCTGAAGAAAGGCGGCGGGTCATGATCCAGGACTACTTTCTGCCCTATCAGAAGCGCTGGATCATGGACGACTCATCGATGAAGCTGTATGCGAAAAGCCGCCGAATCGGCATCACATACGCGACAAGCTACCGTGCAAACTCCAAGTGTTTGCGCAAACCGAACTTCACGCAGTGGGTGACGTCGCGCGACGAACTGACCGCCCGGGAATTCGTGACGGACTACGTCGCCAAGTGGGCGAAAGCGTCGAATGTGGTGTGCAAAGGGCTCGCCGGGGACCGCTTCGAGGTCGTCGATGAGCTTCACGGCATCCGGGCTTTCACCGTGGAATACTCCAACGGCAGCCGGATCATCAGCCTGTCAAGCACGCCCGAGGCGTTCGCCGGAAAAGGCGGGGACGTCCTGATCGACGAGGCGGACCTTCACAAGGACAGCGGCAAGGTCATCGACATGGCGCTGCCCTGCACGACGTGGGGCGGACAGCTTGAAATGGTGTCCGCGCTGAGCGTGGACGGCGGCCCTTCGACGCCTTTTTACAAGATGCTGGAGGACGCCCGGCACGGGAATCCGATGGGATGGAGCCTGCACGAAACCACGATCGCGGACGCGGTCCGCGAGGGCTTCGTGCGGCGTCTTTCCGCCGTGACCGGCACGGAGCTGGACGACGACGCCTGGCTCGCGCAGATGCGCGCCAAATGCCGCACCCAGGACGCCTGGGACACGCAGTACATGCTGAAACCGAACTGCGCGGCGGGGGCGCTTCTGCCCTATGAACTCATCGCGGGATGCGAGATCTCGCTTGACGAGCTCGCCGCCCGCCGGGAGACGGCGTCGCCGGTGTATGCCGGATACGACGTCGGCCGGAAGAAGGACCTCGGCGTCTGGTTTGAGCTGTCCCGCATCGGGGACGTGCTCTGGCAGACAAAATACCAGGTTTTCGACCGCGCGCCTTTCAGGACACAGTTTGATTTTATCGCCGGACGACTCCGGGAGAACCGGAACCTGGTCCGGCTCTGCATCGACGCGACGGGCATGGGCATGATGCTCTCCGAATCGCTCCAGGACGTCTTCGGTAAATACAGGGTCGAGGCGGTCAACTTCAGCGCGCCGGTCAAGGAAGCGCTCGCGATGCCGCTCAAGGCATCGTTTGAAGACCGCAAGCTCCGCATCGCGGCAGACCCGGAGATCCGGGAGGACCTTCACAAGGTCCGCAAGACGACGACCGCAGCCGGGAACGTCCGGTTTGAAGGCGAGCGCGACGACGCGGGCCACGCGGACCGCTTCTGGGCGCTTGCTCTCGCCGTCCACGCCGCGTCCGGAGACGACACCGGCCCGAGCCGGATCTTCGGCCTGGAGGAACCCGGGACCGGCAGGGACATGCGCCCGCGCCGGATCGTCGAACCCGAGCGGAATATCCTTCCGTGGTAACACGAGAAAAGGAATGAACTATGTTTTTCAAGAAACTACTGACCGCAGCCCGAGGCGGGCACACCTGGCTTTCCGGCAGATGGATCCAGGAGACGCCGCAGGACCGCAGCCGATACACGGACCCGGGCGGATATACGCCGGACCGCGTGGACGCGCTGATGCGCGCCGCATCGACCGGCGACACCTCGGACCTGTGCCTTGCCTCCCGGGAGATCCGGTCGCGGAACTGGGACATCATCCACGCGCTTCAGACGCGTTCTGCTGCGCTGTCCGGCTGCGAGTGGAACATCGAGCCGGGGGACGATACGCCCGCCGCAAAAGCGGCCGCGGAAGCGCTGGAACGTGAACTGCGCGTGGCCGGGGCAAACGGCGACGGAACATTCGCCGACCTGGTCGGATGGCTTCAGCTCGCGGTGGTCGACCCCTTCAGCGCGGCCGAGATCATCTGGTCTCCGACCGGCGGGATCGAGGGCTTCCGCAGCATCGGGGCCTGGCACTTCACACTGCGCGACGGCTTCACGCCGAAGCTCGTCACGGAGGATGCCCCGGCGGGCATGGAACTACCGCCCGACAAGGTCATCATCCACCGGCGCGGGGGCGAAAGCGACCCCGCATCCGGCGGCCTGATCCGGTGCCTGGCATGGCTGCACGTCTTCCAGAACTACCCGGTGAAGGACCTGATGTCCTTTGTGGAGCGCTACGGCATGCCGTTCGTGGTGGCGAAGGTCGACAACTCGACATTTGAACAGGAGCGGTGGACGCTTCGCAACCTGATCCGAAGTTTCGGGCCGAACGGCGGCGGCATCATCAACCGCTCGACAGAGCTTGAGTTGCTGCAGGCCGCCAATACCGGCGGCGACGTTTACTTCAAGCTATTGGATTACACCGGACAGGCCATCACGAAGGTCCTGCTCGGCCAGCTGGCAAGCTCATCCGACGCAACGGGGATGTCGAACGGCGACGCACAGTCGTCCGTGCGGCAAGACCTGCTCGATTCGGACGCCCGTGCGATGGAAAGCACGCTGCGGGCCTGCCTGATCGCGCCGTGGATGCGGTTCCGCACAGCGGCCGCGGTCCCGGCCCCGTTCATCCATTTCTGCACCGAGCGCCCGGAGGACGTTCAGGCACTCGCCCAGACGCTCTCCACGCTGTCCACGGCGGGCCTGGAAGCGGTCGACCTCGACGAGATCTCCGCCCGCTTCGGCATAAAGCTCCAGCGGAAGCCGGTTCAGGAACAGCCCTTCGGATTCGGCATGGCGGCATCCGTGCCTTCCGTGGCGGAGAACACGGACAGCATCGACACGCTGAACCTGAAGCAGAAATACGACGCGATGGGCGTGGCGATCCGCGCCGGTCTCCTGACCGCGACTCCGGAAATCGAGGAGCAGACGCGAGCGGAACTCGGTCTTCCCGAGATGACCCCGGAGGTCCGAAAAGCCTGGGAGGCAACGGGCGGAATCCGGCAGCCGATTACGCTGAAATCCAAAGAGGCGGACGCCGTCAACGATGCCTTGAACATCGACGAAAACGAAGACAGGAACGGCGTCGGGCTTTCCGCACGGGGCGCTGCGGAAGCATCGCCAGGCGCGACGCTCCCGGACGCGCTCGAAACGTGGCTCGGACCGGCCGCGGACGCAGCGGCGGCCCTGGACTACGACGGTTTGCCGGACGATGAATTCGCCGAAAAGCTCAAGCGCTGCGGGGATCTCCGGTTCGGCGACTCCGGCGCATTCGAGAAGCTCGAGACGGACGACATGGAGAACGCGTATGCATCTGCGGATCACGGTCAGAAACGCTGACGAACTGCGGGAAGCCGCGGAAGGCATCACCAGCGAGGAATTCCTCGAGGTGTGGGCCGAGTCGGTCATGCGCCTGGCGAAAAAGAACGCCGAACGCGAGGCCGGAACCGGCTTCGGGCGGCGCGTCGTCGCCGGAGGCGTCCGCGCGGAGACCTTCCCCGGGCATGCCGAGGTGACTGCCGACTACATCGGGGAACACGTCCACACGGGCGGCCCGATCGCATCACGGAACGGCAAGGACCTGGCGATCCCGCTGGACACGCCCGCGTCCCGGCAATTCAACCCGCAGAGGCTGTTTGCCCGGGAGCTCAACGCAATCCGCCTTTTCCCTGTCCGGACAAAAAGCGGGAAAAAACTCCTTTTCCGCAGGCCGGAGAAGGGCGAGAAAAACGCCCTGGCTGGCGGTCCTCTCTTCGCCGTCGTGCATCAGACGCGGCCCCAGCGGGCGCGTCCCTGGTGGCCGACGCAGGAGGAGGCCGAAACCGCATCGGAAAAACTTCTGAAATCTTACCTGGGAACATAACCTATGCCGACCACGACCGAAAACGCGTTCCTTCGGAACCGCGTGAACATGCCGACCGAAAAGGGAAGTGCCGAGCTCGCGCAACTGCCCGCACAGATCCGGGCACGGAGCTTTTTTTCCGCCCGGGTGGCGGAAGCGCACATCCTGGAGCGGTTCCGGCAGGTCAGCGACGCCTACTCCGCGGGAAAGATCGGCCGCGACGAGGCCCGGGCGATCCTGCGCGTCTTTGCCAGGGAAAACGGGAAGGACGACGGCACGTCCTCGCTGAAAAACCTGGCAAGCACGGCACGGCTGCACCTGATCCTGGACCAGAACCGGGCGATGGCGAAAGCGGCCGGGGATTATGCCAGGATGTACAAGCCCGCGAATCTGAAGGTCTTCCCGTATGTCCGGTATGTGGCGAGCGTCGGCAGCAAAAACCCGCGCGACACCCACCAGCGGTACAACGGCATGATCTTCGACAAGCGCGACCCCTGGCTGAAAACGCACTGGCCGCCCTGGGACTTCGGCTGCAAATGCCAGCTGGAGAACGTGACGGCGGAGGAAGCGGAGGAAGACGAGCACGGCATTACGCCGATGAGTTCGCCGGAAGCCGCGGAAACGATCGACACGGACTCCGGTTTCAGCTTCAACCCGGAACACGTTTTTGAGGAAAACAAGATCCCGGACAATCTCCATGTGGAGACCAGGCGGGAAATGTTGTCAAGCATCCGCAAGTACGTTGAAACGGAAAAGGTGCATTTCGTCGCGCTGCCCGCTGAAACGGGGCCGAGGCCGGAGCCGATGGTCCGGGGGCTTCCCTCGGATGAGGACTTCAACCGGTTTATCTCGCAAAACATGCCGATCCTGAAGGACCCGAAGATCACGAAGGACAACGAGGAAATGCGGGATGTGCCGAAGACGCTCCCGATGGGGACGCTTTCCCAGGACGTGATCGACGCATTCGGGCTGGAGCATGGAGAAGACAAGGTTGTTCTCAGCCGCGGGGGTAAAGATTCCGGGCTGTTTCACCAGAAAAAGAACCATGCTGCAGAAATCCTGGACGGCCGGATGCTGAAAGCGATCCGGGAAACGCTCGGCGGCAAAAACGTCAAGTACACGCTGAGCATGACGCCCGGCAAGAGCGACTACATCAACATCGAAGCGCTCGACGGGTCAGGATATGTCACGCTCGTGAGAAGGGGAATAGACGGCCACTGGGAAATCGTCTCCGCATACTGCGGCGCGAAAGCAGATTACAAAAAGCGCTTTGACAGGGTATAAAATCGAAACCGCCATGCCGGGGACGCTACCAACCCGGACCTGCCAAGTTTGAGCCATGGGCGAACCATGGGCCGCCGGACTTGCGAATATTTATCCAACTCTGGCGGTTTCAATTACAAAAATACAACCGACTTTTGAAAATGTCAAGCGGTTTGCGCAAAATAAACCGAAAAAAATCGAAAGGACGCCAAATGGCAGAAAACAAACCGACCGTCGAGCGCGACGCAAACGGCGTGCCGACATCGTGGCTGCTGGTCCGCGCCGGTCCGACCCCTCTGCGAAAAAACGGAGAGGATTATGTGCTGGAACTGACATCGAAGGAGCTGTCCGGGATCGTGAATTATCAGCAGACCTCCGGCGAGCCGATCCCGATCGATTCCAACCACTACCTGCACATCCTGGCGCAGAAGCACGGCGTGGAGGAAAGCGAAGCGCTGCGGCTGGTCCCGTCCGGGGTGGCAGCTATGGGCTTCGGGACGCTGGACTGCCGCGCGGACGGCCAGGAGCTGTGGATCTCCGCGGAATGGACGCCGAGCGCCTACGAGCTCCTGAAAGAAAAGATCTTCCGGTATTTCAGCCCGGTTTTCCGCGGGCTGAAGGAAGGTCCGGTCCGGATCACAAGCGTGGCGATGGAAAACGAGCCCGCGATCAAAAACCTGGACGCACTCGCCGCCACCGCGAGCGGTGCTGATGAAGTGCCTTGCTTCGCAACGGCACGGGCTTTTGAAGAAACAAACTTTGAACCCATCAAACATACGAAAGGACGGTCGATGAACATGACCCAGAAACTGCGGGACGCGCTGGTGCGTCTCGTGCCGGGCACCGATGCGGCGGCTCTCGCCGCTGAGGACGCTGACGAAACGAAACAGGACGAACTGGCTGCGGCGGTCGACGGTGCGGCGGGCCTCCTGGAAGACCTGAAAAAACTGCTGGAACTGGCCGAAGCCGCCGGTTCCGCCGACATCAAGGCGGCGGTGGAGGCGATGCTTGAAAAGGTCAAGCAGGGCGAAGCCGCGCAGGCGGAAGCGAACGAGCTGAAGCTTTCCGCGGAGAACCGCGAGCGCGCAGAGATCTACGCGAAGGCGGAAGCGGAACGCAAGCTGACGCCCGCCATGAAGCCGTGGGCCGACAGCCTCGACATCGTCGCGCTTTCCGCGTGGTACAAAGTCGCCCAGCCGGTCGTCCCGGGCGAGCTCCCGAAAGCGCCGCCGGAAACGCAGGACGCGGTGCAGCTGACCGCGGAAGACGAAAAAGCGATCGCCACGCTGGGCCTGGACCGCGCGGCCTACATCGAGACCAAGAAAAACAACTTTCCCAATGAGGAGAAATGACAATGAGTGCTCTGACCAGTGAAAGAAACACCGTTCTGATCGCCGCGGGCGGACTCGAGTTCACGCGTGAACTCGAAGTGGCCTCCGGCTCCACCATCTACGCGGGGGCGATGGCCGCCGTGGACAGCTCCGGCAAGGCCATCCCGGCCGCCTCCAGCGGAGCCATCACCGTGGTCGGCCGCGCCGAGAACACGGCGTCCGGCGGGCAGGCCGTGAAGACCCGCAGCGGCGTTTTCCTGTACGACAACAACACCACGAGCTCCGCGGGCGTCACGGACATCGGCAAGAAAGCCTACGTCGTGGACGACCATACCGTCATGATCGGCGGCACCACCGCAAACGTGGTCGCCGGAATCATCCGCGACGTGACGACCGACGGCGTCGTCCTCGAAGTCGGCAACGCCCAGCTCAACTGACACCCCGAGGGGTGAAAACACACAAAAAGGACGGAAACAATGAATCCGAACAGTGAAAAATTAAAGGCGATGGTTACCTCCTTCGACCTCTCCTTCAAAAACGCCTTCACCACGGCCCCGAACATCCACCAGAAGTTCTCCATGAAAGTCGGCAGCTCGACCAGCCAGACGGTCGAACTCCCGTTCTTCGAGCTCTTCTCGTTCATGCGCAAATGGGTCGGCGACCGCCAGGTCAAAAGCCTGATGGGCGCGAAGCTGACCCTCCGCGAAGACGGCTACGAAGACACGATCGGCATCCCGGTCCGCGACATCCAGTGCGACACCTGGGGACTGTACGCCAACGCCATCACGCAGATGGGCGAGAACGCCGCGGCCCTGTGGGACCGCCTGGCGACGGCAGCTCTGACGAACGCGGGCAACTGGATCGACGGGAAGGCGTTTTTCGCGACCGACCGCAAGTTCGGCAAGAACACGATCAACAACAAGACGACCTCGGCCCTCAGTGCCACGACGTTCAACACCGCATACGCCGCGATGTCGGCCTACGTCGGCCACTCCGGCGAGCCGATGGGCATCATCCCCGATACGCTGATGGTCGGCCCCAAGCTCCGTACCACGGCCTTCGAGATCGTGAACGCCAAGCTCATCGCCTCCGGCAGCGCGACCGTCGACAACCCGAACCTCGGACTTGTCGAAGTCATCATCAACCCGAATTTGGTGGGCGACTACGATGACTACTGGTTCCTGATGAAGGCGAAGGGGGCGATCAAACCGGTCGCGATCCAGAAGAGCGTGGAGCCCACGCTGACGCACCTCGACAAGAAGGACGATGAAAACGTCTTCATGAAAGGCGAAGTCCTGATCGGAGCCGACGCCTACGGCAGCGCCGCGGCGGCCATGCCGCACCTCGTTTACGGGGGCATCCTGTAATGGCCGCGACGGTCAATGCATACGCGACCAATGAAGAGCTGAAGAAAAGGCTCGGCGACAGGATCTTTGACGAGATCTACCAGTACGTCTACAGCGAGGGCGTCAAGGCGGACCTGGAAGCCGCCGCCGCGGAGATCGACGGGTCGGTCTCCGCGCGCTACGTCCTCCCCGTAACGGGGGAAAGATCCCGCGCCCTGCTGAACGACTGGAACCTGACCCTGGCCGAAGAACGTGCGTATGCACGTGCGGCCGGGTCCGGTTTCAGCGAAAAGGTCAAGGACCGCGTCGCCGTGGTCCGAAAGTCCCTGGAGCTCATCCGGGAAGGCGCTTTCAAACTGCCGGACGCCGAGGAAGTCGGGTCCGGGAGCGGGTCCGGCGGTCCGGGCAGCGCACTGTTTGAGGCCGACACCCCGGTCTTCACGAGAGAAAGAATGCGAGGCTTCTGATGTCCGCTTTCCGTATCGACTCCACGATCTCCATGATCGAAGGGCTTCTCGACAGCCAGTACCGGGTGCGTATTTCCGCGATGCAGTCGGGGGCTCAATTCCTCGCCGAGCTCAAGGCAATCAGCCCGGATGCGCTCCCCTGCGTTATCATCGTCTTTGACGGGATTGACTTCAACCCCGAAACGATGTGCGCCGAGGCACGAATCTCGCTGATTCTGGTCGACCGCTTCCGTGCGGACGCCGACGACCGCGCAGAAAAGCTCTACGAACAGGCCGCAAACCTGATGAGCAACTTCCCTCTGCTCGGGCGCGAGCTCGGCGAGGCGTTCGTCACGCCGGAGGATGTCAGGTCCGCAAGCATCGACCCCATGTTTGCCGCAATCGTCCTGGGCCTTCGCGTCCAGCAGCGGTCGCGGTAATAACCTTTACACTATTTCACAAAGGACAAGATTATGCCCAGATATTTCGGAGTAAACATCTCCGCCGACGGCTCGACCGTCACCGGTTGCGTTATCAACGGCGTATCCACCAAAACCAACGCGCAGAAGACCGACGCGCGCAACGAAAAAGGCCAGGTCACGGATACCTGGTTCTTCTCCTCGGAGAAGTCGATTTCCATCACCGGCGTCATGGACGCGGCCTCACTGTCGAACGAGGCCGGGTCCACCATCGTTTTCCGCGGCGGCACGTTCGGCGTCAACAGCACATCGGTCGACGAAAACAACCAGCAACCGACCGGATTCAGCATCGAAGCCTCGCGTTCCGACAACGCGACAATCCATCCGCTCTCCTCCAACACCGTTTCCTCCGGCGGATCCGCGGGGACGTAATTCATGGACCTCCACGGACTCACAAACGCGGACCTGATCGAGCTCGCGAATGACGACGATTTTCAGAAGATTGTCGCGTCAGATCCCGAGCTCGCCAAACTCGATGCAAAAAGGTATGATGAACGCAAGGAATTTTTTGCCCTGAACTGGATGCTGGGCCTCGCACCCGTCGCCGTCGGGCGACTGCCGATCCTTCATCCGTTGACGCCCGCAAAGTGGGCTTTCCTCTGGGGACTCAAAAACGAGTATGTGCTCGGCGGGATCTGTACGCCGAAGGACGCTGACATCTTTCTGTTCGTCCTCGCCTCCGATCTCCGCGATCTCGGCTGCACCGTCCCGGAACTACCAACGAAAGCCGCCGGATTCGCGGCAAGCGCCGGGCTTTCGTTTCAGGCGGCGCACGAAGAGATCTCTTTCCTCGTCGCCGTGTCCTTCCTTCCGCTGCAGATGCTTCCGAGGAGCAAAGACGATACGCCTCCGCACTACGACGTCGAATGGCTCGCCGACCTCGTGTCGGTGGTCTCGAAGGAATCCGGCGAGACGTCCTCCTTCATCATGCACGAGATGTCCCTGACCGCAGCCTGCGCTTTTGTCGTCTCGGGCCGCAAGGCCGTCGACATCAATCACGAAGTCAGACGCCCCGTGCCAGCGGAGATCGCAACAGCAATGTTGGAACGGAGCTACGAGCTCGGACGTGCATATCTTGACAAAAAAAGAACCTGACCATCCCGAAAGAAAACTATGCCGATTATCTGCAAGATTCAGCTTGACACCGCCGACTTCAAGGCGCAGCTTGACTCCATCGTCAGGCTCACGGAACGCGTGCAGGCCGACATCGCCGCCAATGCGGAAGCGACCGCACAGAAAGTCGGTGCAGACGCGGAAGGTGCTGCTCTGAATGTCAAGTCGGCCGCCGCGGACGCTGCGCAAACCGTTTCAACCCTCGCGGAGAATTCGGCACAGGCCGCAAGCTCGGCCGCGGCGAATGCAGCCGAAACGGGAGCCGCCGCAAAAACGAACGCGGAGGAGGCCGCACAGGCCATCCGGGAAGAGGCCGAAGGCATCTCCCAGCTGACAGGGCAGACGCGGGACGACATCGTCGCAAGCGCCGAAGAAGCAGGAGCCGCCGCAAGGTCAAGCGCGGAGGAAGCCGCGCAGGCCGTCCGGGGAGAAGTCGAAGGCATCTCCCAGCTGACGGAACAGATGCGGGACGACATCGCCGCAGACGCGGAAGCGACCGCACAGGGCATCGGGTCCGCGGCAGAGAGCGCGGCCCGGGACGTCAACTCGGCCGCTGCGGGCGCTGCGCAAACCGTTTCAGACTTTGCGGGAGCGGCAGCCGGAGCAGGTGCCGCCGTGCAAACGAGCGCCGCGGGAGCCTCGCAGGCCATCCAGGAAGAGCTTGAAAACCTTTCCCAGGTATCGGAAGACACGCAGGGCGACATCGCGGCAAACGCCGAAGAAGCCGGGGCCGCTGTCCAGGCAAGCGCGGAGAAAGCCGCGAACGCCGTCAGCGCAGCCGCGGACCAGGCCGCCAGTGATGTCGAGGAGGCCGCCGAAAGGGCCGCACAGGCCGCGCGGGACGCATCCTCCGCCACCGGAGATATGGGCGGAACGCTTGACCCCGCCCGTGCGGCGCTGCAGGACGCCGTAAAGGGGATGTCAAAGGATCTTTCGGACGTCCCCGTAGAAGGATTTGTAGACCGGCTGAAACACGCGTTTTCGTCGCTTGGCGGGAGCGCTGCCGGGTCCGTGGAGACCATCAGGGCCGCACTTGGCAAGGCGGTCGGTCTCGGCAGCTCGATTATGATTATTGCCGCCGGGATCGTATCCATCGGCAAGATCATCAAGACGCTGGCCTTCGACAAGCCGATCGAGGCTTTGAAGGACATCGCCGACCGCGCTGCCGCAGAAAGCAAATCCCTTCAGAACGCGGCCGCAGCCGCGGAAAAACACCGTTCCGCAACCGACGCAGCCGCGCAGTCCCTGGCAGCCTTCGCAGAGAAGGACAAGCTGTCCAATCTTGAAAAAGAAAAGGCCATCCGGCTTATCCGCGAGATGTCGCAGGGATACGGGGACCTCGGGATCCGTATCGACGAAGCCACCGGCAAGATCACCGGCTACACGGAAGCGCTTGTCCGCAAGATGGCGAAGGACCGCGAGGACCGGATGGCGGAGCTGAAGCGGCAGGAGAGCAATCTCCTGGCGCAGAAGAACGCGCAATATGACGTCATCGACGCCAACTGGACCAACGACCAGAGCGTCACGAACGAGGCATCGGCGCGGATTCAGCAGATCAACGACCAGATCGAAAAGGTCCGGGCGGAATTCTATGATCTCAAGCGATCCGACCCGGTCGGCGACTATCTCGCGGACCGCTTTGCAAAGGCCGGTGAAAAGCAGCGCGACGTCGAAAAGAATGAAAAACAGTTTGCGCAAAACCGCGAATTTATCGGGCTCTCCCGCGAGGAAAAAGGCGACGCCCTCCGCGCCCGGATTGCCGAGGAACAAGGCAAGATCGATTCCCTGGGCGAAACGCTCAAATACAACGAGCATATCGCATCGCAGAAAAGTTCGACGGACACCGGGAAGGCAAAGATCCTGGAAGCCACCGAAAACGCCATTGCCACGCGTGAGGAAATCCTCAAATCGCGGCAGCGGCTTTCCGACCTGCAAAAACAGCTCGACGCGCTCGATGAGGAAGACCGGAACCGCCGCGACAAGGAGACCGACGAATATGCCGCCGGGCTTCAGCCGGTGGAAAAAGCGGAACTGTACCGCAGCCGTCTCGCCGCCGCCCGGAAGGATGAAGCCGACTACCGGAAGGAGCTTGACAAGCTCGAAAAGCCGGGTGCGGCACAATATGAGGGCGCGGCCGACGAGGACCGCAAACTCGCGCTTAAAGACAAGATCGTCAAGGCGCAGGAGCGCATCCAGGACCTGACAAAACAGGTCGCCGACGCCGAAGCGGAAGCCATCCGCCAGGAGCAGGAAGCCCAGGACAAGATCAACGGAATCCTGGACGCGAGGGCGCATGCCCTGGAGATCGCAAAGGCCGAAGCGGCCGCCGAGTATGAGAAGGCAGACGCGCTGCGCCTGGAAGGCGAACTCCGGCAGCAGAACCTTTCGCTTTCCGAAGACCAGCTGGCAACGGCGAAAAAGCTCGCCGCGGAGCAGAACGCCGTATCGCTCAAGTCGAACCTCACCGACCAGACGCGCGACCTGCTCGACGCCGCAAAACGGAGCGCCGGGCTGGACAGGGAAGCCGACACGGACAAGGCGATCCGCGAGGCGGAGAAGACCAAACGCGGCAAGCTCGACGATGACGAACGCGCCTATGTCCAGAAACTTGTCGACCTCTCCTGGGCCGTCTCCGGCCAGGAAGAAAACCCGCTCGCGTGGAAGCCCGACCTGTCAAGCAGGACCAATGAGCTGACCGCCAGGGGCGGCTTTTCAAGCGGCGCGGTCATACCGTCAACCGAACAGATCAACAAGTCAATTCTTTCCGAACTTCAAACCAAGCTGAAAGCGCTGGGCGATATCAAGGAGCTTCTACAGGAGGGCCTGCAAACATGAGTGTGTATCAGGCTTTTGATTCGTTTTCCGAGAACGCTCAGAAAAACAGCTGGAAGACCAAAGTCAGCTTCTACAGCTCGACCGGCAAAGAAGAGCTCGAAGAATACATCGACATGAACCACCCGCCCGGGTACGGCAGTATCCTCGGCGGCTATGTTGAAAACGTCACCTACCGCCAGGAAGGGCCGGTATGGTACGCGGACGTCTCAATCTGGCGGGAACGGTCGGAGCTGACGATCAGCATCATACGGAGGCCGCTGAAGCACTCCCTCCGGGCAGTCAGCATCTCGCTTCCGCTCTCCAAAAGACCGGGCTATCTGACAAAATGGGACCATTTTCTCTGGCAGCGCGTGGCCGTCACCACGACGACCGAGGGCGAATCAAACTCCGGGACAGGCGGTTCCGGGGAAACGTCCGAAGCCGCTGCGCAACTCCCGAGCCAGTACGACTCGGCCACGACCGACGCTCCCTTTGAGTCCGGAGGCGTTTATTACCGCTGGACGAAGGACGGCAGCGACCTTGACGGCGCGCCGAAAAACGGCTATCTCTGGAAGTGCATCGCGACGCCGACAAAGCCCTGTGTTGAGACCTGGGATTTTCACACTTACCAGATCACGGAATACGGGGAGTACCCAAGCGAGGCGTATGCCGCCTGGGTGACGGACATCATGATCGATCATGTCCGGGACAAACCGCTCCTGGGCGACTTCGGGATCTCCTCCAGGCGGTCCGGCAACTGGAAGTGCGACGACGCCTCCGTCGAATTCGACGGGAAACACTGGTGCGCCTCCCTGGTATGGACGCTGTCCGGCGACGAAAACGGGTGGGATGACGACCTGTACGACGAAGCGGAAAGCACAAGCGCCGGGACATCCCTCCCCGGCAGCACAAGCTCCACCTCCGGGAATACCGTCGCCTCCAACTCCGGGACGCTCGGAGCAAACATGAACTGGATCGAAATCACCTAACAGGCACCCGCCATGAAAACTCTCGAAAGAATCCGCCGCGGACTTCCCATCCTGCGCGCAGTCAAGGAAAAAGTCAACGAGATCGTCGACTACCTCCGCGCGACAAAGCTTGTCCAGGGGCCAGGCATCCTTCTCAAGGAAACGTCCTCCGGGCTGATTATATCGGTCAACGGAAACGGACATCCGAAAGATGAAGATGATCCCTACGCCTTCGTGACGGCCGGTCCCGGCGTCTGCATTTCGGGAACCTCGGAAACTCCTGCGGTATCGGGCGGAACAAACAGCACGGTGCCGCTTGCCGGGGCAACGTTCTCGGTCCTGCTTGAAGCGGGGAGCAACAACGTTTCGATCACGGACGGAGCAAACGGGAGCAAAGTGATCTCCGTCACCGGCAGCACGGTAGGCGGGGACTTCGATGTCCCGCCATACAACCAGCTCTATGCCTCAAGCGGGCTGTCTTCGGACCTGTACGGGCGCGCGATGACATTCATCATCCCGGTCAAGGCCGGGACGATCGGCTTCTGGGACGAAGGCGGGGGCGCGGTCGGGATCTACACCAACAAGGCCGGGACAGTAAGATACGCGCTGACGAACCAGCAGGGCTATGTGGCGCAGTCTGACGGGTGGATGCGGATCTCCGTCTATGATGACGGATCGACGCCCGGAGAATGCCTGCGCTTTTTCTCGCCGACCGGCGGCGTTCCCCTTTACAAATACGGGGGCGCGAGTACGACCGGGGGAATCGGTTATCCCGACTATGTCGCGCTTGCGGGCGGCACGTTCTCCAATTCGCTCGGCGAAATCACGGATGAAGATTACGACGGGACCACGCCGACCGCATCATCGATGCCGCAGGACCCCAAGATCGGCATCACACACATCATCCCGGTCCCGGCAAACGCGCCGATCAAGTATTATTCGTCGGGTTCCTGCCTTGTAAGGTTTGCGCCGGAATCAGGCGGAAGCGGCCACTTCTACTATGACCTGTCGAATGAAATGGAGTGGACGCCGAACTGCAAGGGGTGGCTCCGCATCAGCATCCTGGACGACGGCTCACACGCGAGCGACTGCATCCGTCTTTATATCAACGGCGAGAGCTGGTCGGACGCGGTCGCAATGCACAAATGCGGATCGTTCGGCAACAACGGCGCGACGGGGATCACTTCTTCGATCTCCGGCAGCACCGTTACGATCTCACTCTCGGGGGGAACCGGTTCGGTAAAATTAAAGCCGGGCAGCAACATTTCGATTGATGGCTCAAACGGCCTTTACACGATCTCCGTGACGGGCATCACGAGCGGGAGTGGCGGCAGCGGATTCGTCCCCGACTGGTGGTACAACGGAATGACGGGGAACCAGGGCTCGACAAGCAAACTCTGGATCGGCGGGGCGACCGATGAGGTCACGCAAACCGAGGACACGAACAGCAGCGCGACCTTCACCCCATCAGAAGACGCTTTCATCGTCCCCTCCGGCGGCGGATGGCTCTACGCCTTCGCCCGCATCTCAAACTGGGAGAATCAGTCCTTCAGCGGGTCGGCCCACCTCATGGTAAACGGTGCAGCCTTCAAGGTGGCCGAGGCGGAGGGAAGCACATCGATGGTCGTCGGCTCCGGCTTTGCAATCCCGGTGCTCGGCGGCGCAAAAGTCTGGTGGAGAATCAGCAAAAGCGGCGACACCTCCATCTTCAAAGGCTGTGTTTTTTACGCTCAAAACACATCATCCTGACGCTTTTATATCAAATTCAGATGGAGTTTCTGCATGGGCACTTACAACGAAGAGATCGCGACCGACCACGGACTCGGCGTGAATGAAATCCTCAAAGAATGCGGTATGGACGACGCATCCTGGAGGAAGGGCGATCTTCCGAACACGATCACACTCAGACGGATGATCGTGCTCTGCGACTGGGTCTGCAGCGAGCCGAAGCGCTGGCAGGCCTACCGGCTTTACTACATGGAAGGGATCACCTCGACCACGAAGATCGCGCAGAGACTCCATGTGGCAGAACGCACCGCGCGGAGATGGCTGGAACCGGTCCACCTCCGCATCAAACTCAAACCAGAAAAGGAAAAAGAAAATGGCAGAAAACCAGGTCGATGCACAGCGGCGACCTGGTCGCATACGCCAGGGCGCGGGGCGTGAGCGAAGAGATCATCGCGTCCGCCCGCACCCGCGTCATAGAGATCATGGCCGACGCGCTTCGCGAGGGCATCGGGTGGGCGGAACTTATCGCCGGAATCAACACCGAGAGCTGAAATTTAAAATCAAGAATCAAAAAACATTGAAAGGGAATCAATTATGAGCGAGAAACCGATCGAAATCAGCGGCGGCAAGATGCTTGTCGGTGGCGTGGAGTTTCAGAAGACCGGCGGCGAAGACGTCGTCTCCGGCACGGTCAACGGTGAAGCGTGCGTCATTTCCGCGGGGATTGTCTATCTCGGCAGCGGTGCGGATTACCGCTGCGTCGGCAGCGTTCCCTACGCCGAATTCAAAGCGTGGCGGGATGGTCAGAAATGAGGCACAAGATCCTCATCATCTGCGGGGGCGGCATCTTCGGTGCCATTCCCGCGCACTTCCTGGGGATGCTTCCGGCCGAAAAGCAGAACCTGGACGACGTCAACGTCCTGTCCGGGTGCTCGATCGGCGGGATCCTGGCCGCGGCCTATGCCATCGGCCTGCCGTTCTGCCATATCGACCGTGTCTTTCAGGAGAGGGCAAAAGAGTGTTTCACAAAACGCTGGGCCGCCCGCCTGAACCCCCTGGCCTGTCCGACTTACAGGGCGGACACGCTGGACGCCGTGATCCGGGACATGCTCGGCGACACCCGGATGTATGAAGTCCGGCACTCGTACCCGGGGCTTTCCCTGATCGTCCCCGCGCTTGATCTCACCGCTGACGAGCTTCTGGTCTTCGACAACATCCGCGGCCTGCATGAGGACGTTCCCCTGCGGGACGTGGCCGCATATACCTCCGCAGCACCATCCTATTTCTCCGGACGCGAGTACAACGGACACGCGGTGGTCGACGGCGGTCTGATCGACGTCTCGCCGCTCCATACGACTGTAACCAGTATCAAGCGGAACCTCCGCGTGCCGTTCCTCAATATGGACGTGCTGATGCTGGGAACCGGCAAGGATATCGACGAAAAGCCGCTCACGCCGAAGCGCTACAACGGCCTCGGCCTGCTCGGCCTTGCGACCGACGTCCTCGTGCCCTACGCGACCCTCGGCAACGAGATCGCGACCAGAGAATGGGGCGAAGCGCTCGGCCTCGGCTCGTTCACCTACTTCAACCCGTGCCAGACCAATGGACGCCTTGACGACGTGTCCCTGATCCCGTCGCTCATCGAGCAGACGGAGCAGTACAGGGCCGACTTCCTTAGGACGTGGGACGAGTGGCTGTCCAGATAGAAAGGTTTACACAAATGAAAGTTCGAACAATCCTGAAAAACGGTTTGCTCATCGCCGTGATGGTTTTCTGCGGTTTACGCGGGCCGAACATGCCGTACACGTCCATCCTGAGCATCTACAGATCCCTCCTGCTCGGCATCGGGATTCTGTGCTGTGTCCTGGGCGTCTGGGGCAGCGTCGTATGCCCCGCAGCGCTGAAAAGGGCCCGGGATGAGGAGAAATACAAGGGTGCAGCCACCGAGGCGTCAAACGTCCTCACGCCGCTCTTCCTCGCCCTGGCCCTCTTCCTGGCAACGCTCGGCATCGCGTTCGTCGCGCCCTTCCTGAAGGCCCTGGATATCCCCGGAACAATCCGCGCAACTCTAAAAGCCTGCGCATCAGGACTTTCCGCAGGAATATTCTTTATGCTTTGCCTTGCATTGTCTGCCCTGCTCGGGCTTGTAGATACGTTTCAGCATCTTGTCAACCGTGCTGAAACAGAGACAGATATGCGTGCCCGTTTTATGATGGGACACCGCATCAAGGATGACGCGAAGAAAGACTAATAATCTTATCTAATCCAGACGCAAAACAAGCGCTCGGAGACTGCCTTTTCAGAGGCCGCCTTCGGGCGCTTTTTTTTTGCTCGGTTTGCACAAATCTGCACAAACCTTTTTAAAGATTGTTCAAACCTTTTTTCAGGCCGCGGCAGGCGCTTTGCACAAACTTTTTTTCACGCCGCGAGTAAACCGGTCTTTACAATACAAAGTCCTTGTCAATGATAAAGCCGATATTCCTGACATCATTTGTTAAAGCCTTAAAGGATTCAATCGGGTCTTTTTCCGTCCAATATGAGATCGCAATAGACATCATGATATCAGAGAATGTCAATTGCGTTGCTCCGGTATTGATCCGTATAAAAATATTAAGAGCTTTATGCAAATCATTTTCTTCTTCAAGATAAAAATTGATGATTCGCTCCATTGTCATTTTTGCTAAAATGCCGATGTTGTCTGCCGCAAAATCCGACAAACAGTTATCTTGATAGAAGTTCATGAAGCTTTTCGGGTCTTTGATATCAAGAATCTTCCCGACGCGGAACCATTGACATCCTTCGAACTCGCAAACATCTCTTTTTTGGCTATCAATGTCTGCTATAAACTTAAACTCGTAAATGCGACCGTCTTCTTCATCAGAAGGATCAAGATTTTTTGTAATGTTTAAGTATAATCTTCGTGTTGGCCTACTATTCTCCGTATCTTCTTCCTTGCGTCCGTTCCGAACACGCCAGGCAAATGTCCCCATAAATCCAATGTATAAAGACGTTAGCCTTTGCTGTCCATCAAGAATCGCTGTAAAACGGTCATGCGGATCAACCGCTTTTTCCTTTCCTCGTGTGCGAAAGTCTTCTCGGTAATCACGCAAAAAATCATAGAACTTATATCCATTGACATTCTCTCCACGTACACTCCAGAAAAGGAATGAGCTTATAGGATAGCCTCGCATGATGGAATCAAAGAGCCATGTAACTTGGTCCTCTCTCCAGACATAATCTCTCTGGATTGCAGGCATCGCATACTCTCCATGTTTAATTCTATTCAAGGCCTCTTCAATGCTGATTGGTGTTTGGAATGCCATGTGAGATCTCCTGTTATTTGTTTTGATTCCTCAAGTCCGGAATGCATGGTGTGAGGTACATTGTTATAATTATATGTGGTTAATATAGCAGACTTTGATGGAATGTCAAATCGGTATTTGAGTCATTTTTTGAAATAATATCAAATCTTTTCTTATATGTTGCGAATAATTGTCAGTGTATAAAGGACGCTACGCGTCCCCGCGTTGCTGGGGGCGCTTTGCGCCTCGGAAAACTCGCTTGCGCTCGACATCTTTTTGCCGCGAGGCGCGAATGGCAAGGGGAGGTAAAAACAGCACCGTCGATGTTTTCAGGTTGTCCGCGCCGGAGATGAATGGTTCTTGCATTCGCCGGAACGGAATGAACTGGAACGGCGAGGCGCCGGCGGGACGGAAAAGAAGGTTCTCTGTTGTGCAAAATATCGCGTTTGTTGTGGAGGGCATGTGCCACGCAACGCCGCCTGCATTCCTGTGCCGGGGTCAGGGCTTTTTCGGCGGCTTTTTGATGCTGGAGCGGGAGGGGGGCTCGGTGCGCGGGTCCTCCGGCCAGTTGTGCTTCGGGTAGCGCCCGCGCATATCTTTTCGTACAAGAAAATAGGAGCCGTCCCAGAATTCGTCCAGGTTCCGCGTGATCTGCACGGTCCGCATGGCGGGCGACAGCAGGTCGAACACGAGCGGGACGCGTCCGCCCGCGATCTTCGGCGAATGCGCGAGGCCGAAGACCTCCTGAAGCTTCACGCGCACCATCGGCGCGGCGGGGTCGGAGTAGTCGATGGCGATATGCGAGCCGCTGGGGACCTCGAAGCGTTCGGGCGCGAGCGAGTTCAGCGTGGACTGGGCTTTCGGCGGGAGCATGGCGGAGAAGACGGAGCGGTAATCCAGATTCGCGAGCTTCTCGAGGCGGCTGATGCCGTCGAGGTGCGGCACGAGCCAGCCTTCGAGCGTGTCGAGGAGGTGCTGTTCCGAGCAGTCGGGGAATCCCTCGCAGCCGTGGACGTGCAGGAACTGGATGCGACGGAGGAATTTGAGCTGGCCGGGCGTGATGCCGAGCGAGGCGAACCCGCGTTTGCGGACCGCGGCGATAAGGAGGGACGCGGTGTCGTCACCGGGACGCAGATTGGACGGTTTGCGTTCGACCGTGAGCGAGCCGATAGCCTTCACATTGAACACGCGAACGCACAGCGCATCGTCGTCCCAGACCGTTTCGCGGCGTGAGCGGAAGAGGTCCGGCAGGGCATTTTCGAGCACGTCGATGTCGAGCGGGAGCGCGAGGCGGATCGTCGGCTGTCCGGAGAGCCCGCCGGAATCCGCCACGGCGAGGTATTCCGAATCGCGGAGCGGGTCGCGCGCGCCGAGCTTCGCGGTCGTGCCGTTGGAGAGCAGGTATTCGGGTCGGTCTCCGCCGGTGCGCCGCCGGGCGATGCGATCCGGGTATGCCGCCGCGACTGCTATGGCGACGGAGGACAAGTCCTCCACTGCGGCAGTGCTCGGCTTCGCTCGGGCACGAAGAGGCAGAGATGCTTCGAGCTGGGAGACGGCCTGCCGGATGCGGGAAAGGATTTGTTTGTCGGCAGGGTGCGCGGATGCCTTGTCGAGCACGGCGAGACGTTCGGCGAGGTCGGCGGTCTGCGGATTGAGGAGCGGGTCGCGGTCGGACAGGATCGCGGCGATCTGAAGCGCTTCCCGGCGGAGTCCGTGCGCGTCTGCGAAGAGAATCGCGTTCGCGAGGCGCGGATGCACGGGCAGACGGTGCAGAAGTTTGCCGTGCGGGGTGATCTGCCCTGTTTTTTGTGAGACCGCGCCGAGATCGGCCAGCAGATTGAACGCGTAATCGAGCTTGACTTCGGGTGGCGGGGTCATCCAGGGCAGGGCGGCGGCCTTTTCTCGGACGACGCCCCACTGCGCCAGTTCAAGCGCCAGCTCCGTGAGGTCGGCGTGCTCGATCTCCGGCGGGGCGAAATCCGGCATGGCGTTCTGTTCGTATTCGTGACAGAGACGGATGCAGACGCCCGGCGCGGTGCGTCCGGCACGCCCGCGGCGCTGTTCGGCGGACGCCTTCGATATTTTGACCGTGCGGAGCTGGTCCATGCCGGAAGCGGGGGAGAAGAACGGCATACGCGCAAGGCCGGAGTCGACCACGATGCGGATGCCGGGGATGGTGATGCTGGTCTCGGCGACCGGCGTGGCGAGGATGATGCGGCGGCGGTCCGACGGTGCGAACACGCGGTCCTGTTCGGCGGCGGAGAGCGAGCCGTACAGAGGGAGGACCTCGCAGTCGTGGCGCATGGATGCGAGTTCGGCGGCGGTGCGGCGGATTTCCGCTTCCCCGGGGAGGAAGACGAGCGCGTCGCCCTCGTGTGAGTTCATGGCGTCCAGTACGACCGAGGCGGCGTGCGGCTCGACCGGCGCGCCGGGTTTCAGCGGCGCGTAGCTGACTCCGACCTCGAAACAGCGCCCCGAGGCGTTGATGATTTCAGTCTTGTTTCCGAGGAGCCCGGCGGCGCTGTTCGCGTCGAGCGTGGCGGACATGAGCGCGATGCGGAGGTCGTCGCGCAGGACGGCGCGGGCGTCGAGCGTGAGTGCGAGCGCCAGATCGGCGTGGATGCTGCGTTCGTGGAATTCGTCGAAGATCACGGCGGAGACGCCCTCCAGCGACGGGTCATGCTGGAGCATACGCGTGAGCAGAGCCTCGGTCACGACCTCGATGCGCGTGTCCGCCGAAACGAGCGTCTCGAAGCGTGTGCGGTAGCCCACGGTCTTCCCCGGCGGCTCGCCCAACAGCGACGCCATGCGCCGGGCCGCGGCGCGCGTGGCGATGCGGCGGGGTTCCAGCATGACGATCTTTCCCGCCGGCAGTACGCCCGGTTCGAGCAGGGCAAGCGGTACGACGGTGCTTTTGCCGGCGCCGGGTTCCGCCGTGATGACCACCGGGCGGCAGGCATGCGCGGCGTCCGCGATCTGCGGCAGGACCGCGTCGACGGGGAGACCGGACCGTATCATTCCGCGAGGCGCTTCTTGACTTCTTCGAGGAGGCGCGGCATGATCTCGCCCGCCTTGCCCTGGATGTAGATGTCGGTGATGTGCCCGGTGAAAGCGGATTCATCCGGGTTGACCTCGATCACCACTGCGCCGCGGCGTTTCGCCGTATGCGGCACCATGCAGGCGGGCATGACCTCGCCGGTGGTCCCGCTCACGAGGCACACGCTGCACGATTCGGCGTCCGCGAACGACTGGTCCATGGCGTGTTCCGGGATGCCTTCGCCGAAGAAGACGATGTCCGGCTTCAACAGGGCGGCGCACTTCGGGCAGGACGGCGGATTCCCGGCGATGAGGTCGCGCGTCGGCGGCCCGGCAAACGAACACCGGGTGCAGCGGAGGCGTCCGAGCGTGCCGTGGAATTCGATCACGTTCTTCGAGCCCGCCGCCTGGTGGAGATTGTCGATGTTCTGCGTGACGAGCGAGAACGCGACGCCCATCTTTTCGAGCTCGGCGAACGCGAGGTGGGCGGCGTTCGGGGCGCATTTGCCCCACAGGTCGTAGAAGATGGAGCGGATGCGGTCCCACGACTCCACCGGGTGCCGCATGAAGTGGTCGATCTCGAAGAAATCCGGGTTCACCTTCTGCCAGAGGCCGCCCGCGCCGCGGAACGGCGGAATGCCGCTTTCGACCGAAACGCCGGCTCCGGTGAAGATCAGCATGTTCTTTTTTTCGGCGATGATGTCCGCCGCGGACTGGATGGGATCGGGATTCATAGGGCGCAAACTCCAAAAAAAGTGAAAAAAATCCGCTTTAAAATACGTGTTGAGTTTGTATATTTCAAGACTTGCTCTATTTTTAAAGAGAACTTTTTTCCAGACCAGAAAGGAGAACGAGACCATGAAACGAATCCTAGCCGCATTGATGCTGGCGCTGACATTGTCCGCCGGGGCGCGCGCCGCCGAGCTGAAGATAGCCGTGATCGATATGGAGAAGACATTCCAGGAATACGAGAAGACCAAGACCATCGAGATCAAGCTCAATCAGCAGATGGAGATCTTCAAGGAGTATTCCAACCAGCTGAACCAGCAGTACCAGAACCTGCGCAAGCAGTACGAATCCGCCCGCGACGACTCGCAGAACATCACGTACTCCTCCGCCGAGCGCGAGAACAAGCGCCTGAAAGCCCAGCAGCTGTACGAGTCGCTGAAGCTGAAGGACCAGGAAATAACCATCTACAAGGAGGGCCGCAAGGAACAGATCCGCGACATGTACGCGAAACTGCGCGGCGAAGTGGTCGACGAGATCCGCAAGGCCGTTCACAACAAGGCCGTGCTCGAAGGCTACACCATTGTGCTGGACAAGTCCGGCGAATCCCTGAACGACGTCGAACTCGTGATCTACGTCCAGCCGGGACTCGACATCACTGACGCCATCATCCAGGACCTGAACCGCGGCTATCACAAGGACGCGAACGACCCCGCCGGGGCCGCCGAGTCCGAGAAATGAACGGAACGCGAACCGAGCTGAACTTGGCGTAACCCGGACGCAAACGGAACAAAACGGAACAGAAACATCCAACTCACCGAATAGGAGTTTTATTGAAATGAACAAAGAGTACAAGGCATCCGAACTTGCCGAGATCGTCCGCGGCACGGTCGTAGGCAATCCGGACACCGTGGTCAACGCGGTCAATTCCCTGAAACTTGCGGAACGCAACGAAGTGTCGTTCCTGAACAGCGCGAAATATCTGAAGGCGCAGCGCGAAAGCCATGCCGGCGTCGTGCTGGTGCCGAACGACTGGAAATACGATCCGCCCGAGGGGCAGACCAACATTCATTGCGAGGACCCGGACAAGGCGTTCACCAAGCTCTGCACGATCTTTGCCCCGGAACCGCTGAACTACCCCGTCGGCGTCCACCCGACCGCGTTCGTCCACCCGACCGCGAAGCTCGCCGAAGGCGTCCACGTGGGCCCGAACGCCGTCATTATGGAGGGCGCGGAGATCGGCAAGAACACCAAGATCTGCGCCTGCGCCTACATCGGTCAGGAAACGAAGGTCGGCGAGAACACCACGATCTACCCCGGCGTGTGCATCATGCACCGCTGCATCATCGGCAACCGCGTGATCATTCACGGCTGCGCGGTGATCGGCGCGGACGGATTCGGCTATACTCCCTCGTTCCGCGGGCTCGTGAAGGTGCCGCAGAACGGCATCGTGCGGATCGACGACGACGTGGAGATCGGCGCGTGCACGACCATCGATCGTGCCCGCTTCGGCATGACGTGGATCAAGAAGGGCGTGAAGATCGACAACCAGGTCTTTGTGGCGCACAACGTGATCGTGGGCGAATCGTGCGTGCTGATCGGCCAGTCCGGCATCGCGGGCAGCGCCGAGCTCGGACGCGGCGTGGAGCTTCAGGCGCGCGCCGGCGTCAACGGCCACATCACCATGGGCGACGGCTCCAGGGTGCTCGGACTCTCCGCCGCGCAGAAGAGCACGCCCCCCGGCGGGACCGTGTTCGGCGTGCCCGGCGAAACCCAGGAGGCGTACCTCGAACGCTTCGCCCTGCCGATCCGCGTCCGCAAGCTCATGGCGCGCGTCGAAAAGCTCGAGGCGAAGGTCGCCGAGCTCGAAGGTAAGGACGCCGGAGGCACGAAATGAAACGCGAGCCCGCCGAGCTTCAAAAAGAGATTTTGGCGCTCAAGGAGCAGACCGGAGCGACCATCCTCGCGCATAACTACGTGGACGGTGCGATCCAGGACATCGCCGATTTCTGCGGTGACTCGCTGGAGCTCAGCGTCAAGGCGAAAAAATACCAGGCCGACCTCATGGTCTTTTGCGGCGTCCGCTTCATGGCGGAGACTGCGAAGATCCTTTCGCCCGAATCCCGCGTGATCCTGCCTAATTCCGCCGCCGGCTGCCCCATGGCGGACATGGCGCAGGTCGACGAGGTCCGCAAGTACCGCAAGGAACACCCGGACGAGGTCCTCGTGGCATACGTGAACAGCTCCGCCGCCGTGAAGGCGCAGGTCGACTGGTGCTGCACCTCCGGCAACGTGGAACGCGTGCTGAACGCGATCCCGGCGGACACGAAGGTCATGTTCCTGCCCGACCGCAACCTCGGTGCGAACATGACTGCCAAGCTCGGCCGCCCGATGTCCCTGTGGAGCGGCTGCTGCCCCGTGCACGACCGCATCACGCTGGAGAGCATCCGCGAGGCGCGCGCGGCGCATCCCGACGCCGAGGTGCTGGTGCACCCCGAATGCCGTTCGATGATCGTGGAGGCCGCCGACGCCGCGCTCAGCACGGGCGGCATGCTCCGGCATGTGTCCGAATCCCTTTTCAAGGAGTTCATCATCGGTACCGAGCTCGGCATCATCCACCGCATGATACGCGAGAACCCGGACAAGGTGTTCCATCCGCTCCTGCCGCAGGTCGTCTGCCCGGATATGAAGAAGATCACGCTCGAAAACGTGCTCGCCGCGCTTCAGGGGAAATGCGAGGAGATCGTGCTCGACCCCGAGATCATGGCCGCCGCGCTCGCCCCCATCGAACGCATGCTCGCGCTGTAATAGATGTCCGCGCGAAAATAACGCGAATTGAATCCGAACCGTGAACGGAGATTGCCGGAAAGTTTTGACGATGAACAGCACTGTCCTCAAAAAACGAAAACAATCCGTCTGCCTGTTGTTCTGCTGCCTCATCGCGGTCATTTTTCTCACTGGCTGCATGGATGCCATGGATGTGCTCCTGTTTACCACAGGGGGGGGACTCAAGCCGCTTCCGGATGTGGATTATGTCGGGATGACGAAGCGGGAAGTCTATGACAAGCTGGTCGAACTGGACGATCCGTACATATCCATTCGAGGAACTCCCCAGGAGGGCGAGGAGGTTTATCTGCATTCCGCAGGATCATACTTCCCTTCATGGGAGGATCTCGTGTCCAATTCTCTGTTTTATGACCGGAAACAATGGCGCGTCAACAACCGGGGCGGAAGCGGCTGGTTCAGCAGGGAATATATCCTGACGTTCGAAGACGAGAGAGTCATATCCCAGGAAACCCGCCGTCTTCCGTTTAAGTAAGGGCTGTGCCGGACATGAATCATCTTTCAAAACAGGAGTCCCGACCATGAAATATTGCAGAATCCTTGCCCTCGCCGCCGCAGTCGCCGGGGTGTTTTTCGCTTCCGCCTCATTCGCGCAGGAAAATGGTGATGATAATCAACCTCAAGCCGAGGTCAAAACACACGGCTACCGAAACCCCGTTCTGCCGGGATTCTACCCCGACCCGAGCGTGTGCCGGGTGGGCGACGATTACTACATGGTGAACAGCACGTTCTGCTATTTCCCCGGCGTGCCGGTCCATCACAGCAGGGACCTGATCCACTGGGAGCAGATCGGCCACTGCATCACGCGTCCCGCGCAGACCCGCCTGCAGAACATCGGGACGTGGAACGGCATCTACGCGCCGACGATCCGCCACCACGACGGCACGTTCTACATGGTCACGACCAACGTGTCCGACCGGGGGAATTTCTATGTGACGGCGAAGGACCCGGCGGGCGAATGGTCCGACCCGATCTGGGTGCGCGAGGGAGGCATCGACCCGGACCTCTTCTTCGACGACGACGGAAAGACGTATCTCCTGACGGCGCAGGGCGCGGGCGAAATCCACCTCGCCGAAATCGACCTGAAGACCGGGCGTCTGCTCTCCCGCAGCGAGATCATCTGGCGGGGTACCGGCGGACGCTGCGCCGAAGGTCCGCACATGTACAAGAAGGACGGCTGGTACTACCTCATGATCGCCGAGGGCGGGACCGAATACGGCCACTGCGAAACCATCGCCCGCAGCCGGAATCTGCGCGGGCCGTTCGAGGGGTGCCCGTCGAACCCGATCCTCTCCCACGCTCTGGCGCGGGGCTACCAGAACCCCATTCAGGGCACCGGACACGCCGACCTCATCCAGGCGCACGACGGCTCGTGGTGGCTGGTCTGCCTCGCGTTCCGCCCGCTCAACGGATTCCACCACGTCCTCGGCCGCGAAACATTCCTCGCCCCCGTGAAGTGGGACGAAAACGGCTGGCCGGTCGTGAACGGAAACGGCGCGATCTCCCTCGACATGGACGTGCCGACGCTGCCGCAGGTCCCCGTCGCCGAGGGACATGCCGCCCAGGTTCAGCGCGGGCGCGTCGGCACGAAATTCGACGCGCCGGAACTCGGGCTGGAGTGGAATTATCTCGGCGCGCCGCGAACCGAAAACTATTCCCTGACCGAACGCCCCGGCTGGCTGCGCCTGAAAGCAAGCCCGGTTTCCATCAACAGCAACGACTCACCCACGTGGGTCGGCCGCCGTCAGCAGCATATCCGGTTCCAGGCTCTCACCAAAGTCGATGCGAGCGGCCTGAAGGACGGCGACGAGGCCGGACTGACCCTCTTCATGTCCAACGATTACCACTGCGACCTGGCGGTGTGCAAACGTGACGGGAAATATTTTCTGGTCCTGAAATACAAGCTGGGCCGCCTGAAGCATACGGAGAAGGAATTCGAGCTCAATTCGCCCGTGGTTCTACTCAGAATAAAAAGCACGGACAAGGATTCCTATTGCTTCGAATGGGGCGGACGCCCCGACGGATACGTTCCTCTTGGGGACATCGACACCGGTTTCCTCAGCAGCGAGACCGCCGGAGGATTCACCGGCGTCTACCTCGCGCTCTACGCCCAATCCAACTCCGGCAGCGGGGCGGCGGGCGGCTATGCCGACTTCGACGACTTCCTCTATATGAACCATGAGGGTCCTGAAAGGCCCTGATCGCGGAGGCCCTGTTTTATGGTTGCGCACAGGAAAACGCATCCGGCCGACCGCCGTGTGGTCAGGTTGTGGCTGCTGAGGAAGATTTGTCTCTTTCTGTCCGGCGGAATATCGAGCGGCAAATTCGACGATGACTTTTTCGGCGGAATCAAATTCAAACTGATCGCGGAGGATCCCACCTGCTATGATGTCGCGTACGTGTTCTGGTCTTTCTACGACGACTTCAAGGACCAGCCGTGGTCGGAGCTTTTCGACGCCAACGACGAGGAAAACCGGGAAACGGTCAGGATCATCGGGGATATCCTCATCCTGCTGACGAGCGGGTTCGAATTTGCCGGAAAGAAGAAAGACGGCTGCCTGAAGACTCTCTTCGGAGCGCTTTTCCGTTTGCTGTTCTTCTGGCGTTATTTTTCGTGGAAGTGGTCGCCGCCGAGGCCGCCTTATCCGTTCCTTTCCGAATCGGACCGCGACGCGGCGCGGGAACAGTTTCTCCTGCATCGGGATGAATATGTCCCGAAGTTCATCCCTCAGTCCGTGTACGACATCTACATCGCGCCAATTTTCCGCGATTCGGACGGAGGCGCCGGGAAATGAAAAAGCGGAATGCCTTTTTGCTGATCGTTCTGTTCCTGATTCTTTTGCTGGTCGTTGTGTTCGGCCCCGGAGTCTGTATCCTGTATCAACGTCAAACCCATCCGCCGCAGATCGAAACGCTCTATCAGGCGGCGGACGGGGAAGCCCTGGAAAAAAACATTTATGAGATACCCGGCACATTCCGGCGGGATTATCGGCATCTGGATTTGAGCATAGAAGCTCAGGATCCCGGGACAATGGGCTGTTTGGTCGATTATTACCTTGCGAACGGCGAAAAGGTTTCCTCCTCGTTCAGGGAGACCTCATCCTTTTACCGTTTTACCATCCCGTCCGATCATATCAAAACGATCCAGCGGATTGAAATATCGGAACTGGAAAATGTCTCCTGCATCACGATGTGGAACACATACATCAATCCGTGAAAACAAGCGGGAACGCGACGATCTCTTTGTAAGAAAATCTTACCTTGGATTAGAAGAAGATTTGACTTTTTCCCGATTCGGATGTAAAGTATAGAGATTGAACCGGAAACGCATTTTCCAACGCAGGAGACGAAACGATGTGCCAGCTCGACAGACTGCGCAGTTTGAGAGGCGAGATTTACGAGATCGCCAGAAAGCACAAGGCCGACAAGGTCTATGTGTTCGGTTCCTGCGCCCGCGGTGAGGAGACCCCGGACAGTGACATCGACCTCCTGGTCGAGCTTCAAAAAGGCGTTTCGTTCCATGATCTGCTCGGGCTTCAGGACGGTTTCGAAAAGCTCCTGGGATGCAGCGTCGATGTCGTTTCCAAAAACGGACTCAGCCCGTTCATCAGAAATACTGTCCTGTCCGAGGCCGTTCTGTTATGAAAAAACGCTCGGACGGCACGTTCCTTCTGCATATCTACGAAGCGTTGAACGACATCGTTTCCTACACCTCGGATGGTCAGGCCGAGTTCTTCGCGGAGAAAATGCGGCAGGACGCCGTCGAGCGGAAGTTCGAGATCATCGGCGAGGCCGTCAAGAATTTATCTCCGGGCTTTCGGGAAAAGTATTCGAATGTCGACTGGTCCTACATGGCGAAGTTCCGTGATTTGCTCTCGCATCATTATTTCGGGATCGATCTGGATGTCGTCTGGTCAATCGCGCAGGACGATGTGCCTCAGGCATTGAACCAGATCGAAGAGATTTCCGAGTTTCAATGCGCAAAACAGCAATTCGACCAATCTCAGGAACACGCTCTTGACTTTCTGCTTCGCAATCAGGAGGGAATCCGGGAAATAGCCGGACGCTTCAACATAAAAACGATCAAGGTTTTTGGAGAAATTGCCAGCCGTTCCGAGAAGTATGATTCGGACCTGGAGCTCCTTTTCGAGCATCCGCAGCCTTTTTCTCTGTTCGATCAGGCTGCATTCCTGAACGAACTCACTATCCTGCTCCGGCGCAGGGTTTCTCTTGTTTCACCAGAGAGCCAATTATTCAAAGAGCATCCTGAATTGTTCGAGAATGCAGTTGAAATCCGGTAGAGGCGTCACAAAGCCTGCTCGCACTGTCGGTTCTCTGAGTATGAGATTCCAATTTCTATTTCTTAATAAGAACATATTCATCAACACCATGAAAGGGGCGAAACCATTTTGAAAATACACATGATCAGAAAGATGTTCTATTCTTTTGTCCCCGTACTTTGTGTCTGCACCTTGATCGTATTTGACACCGGATGCAGCAGTGCCCGTTCGGCAGATTCCGGGGAAGTGCTCCCGGAACCGGAGCCGCCGACCTGGCGACTTGGAGACGTGCCGGTCACCCCTCTTCACATCGGCCCGTATTTGCTTCCTTTCGGGTCGGAGCCAGCCACCACCTACGGGCTTGCCGCGGGATTGTGGACGGAAAACTCGGATTCGATCGGCCTTTTTATTCCGTTCGTGGGAAACATTTTCGAGGGAAATAATTACGGGGTGGCATTCAGTCCGGTATGCGGTTTTGCCGGAAACTCCGATTTTTACGGGATCTCAGCCGGCATCCTGAATCCGCCGGATGACCTGATTCCGGGAAGGCGCTTCGCCGGGCGCGGCGCTACGCAGAACGGCATCTCCATCTTTCCATTTGAGGTAAAAAGCCGGACGAACGGTCTTTCCATCGAAGGTGTCAATTATGAAAAAGAGTTCAACGGAATCGATATTTGTCTTTTCTGTGTTTGCGATGGAGAGAACAACGGACTTCAAGTGGTCGGATGGGATTGCAATGGTACGAATGAAGGGTCATTGAACGGCTGCCAGATCGGATGGTTTTTACGGTCTTCCGTCGGGGGCGTCCAGCTCGGCGGGATCACTTATAATCCCTGTGAACGCGACGAGACATGCATTGATCTCGGGGTCCTGAATTTGGGGCTGAAACACGGGATCCAGGTCGGGGGAATCAACCATACGGGAGAAGGTACCCCGCTTCAAATCGGTTTGTTCAACTTCGCTACGGACGGCAGTCCCGTCCAGATCGGCCTGCTGAATTACAATCCGAATGGTTTCCTTCCCGTGTTCCCCTTTGTCAATTTCAGCACCAAATAAGAAAACGACAAGGATTTGTTTTCCTTCTTGTGCAAGCGCAGCCCGGCACCGCCTGACACCCCCCGTGTGTGCCGGAGCATAGCATAGCCCGGCACTGCTGCGGTGGAGGCTTATGTCAGGGCGAAGTAGGCGGCGTTGCGGAGGCGGTGGAAGAGGTGGGAATTGTCCTGCGGGGACTGGTTCTGCGCCATGAAGAGGATGGCGATCTGGTTCTTCAGGTCGAGCGTAAAGTTCGTTTCCAGCCAGCCGCCCCAGCCGAACGAGCCGACGGCGTCGGTGGTGGAGGAGCACCCGCCGAAGGTCTTCATGAAAAGGAAATTGCCGTAGTTCTGGGCGGGGAGGTCCTGCCAGGTGAACGTGCGCGCCTGCCACGGGGTGAGCTGGGGCGAGATCAGGTAGTCGAACCCGGCGGCGGACAGGAATTTGTGCCCGTTGTACGTGCCGCGGTTCATGAGCATCTTCACGAACTCGGCGTAGTCGCCGATGGTGGAGACGAGGCCCGCGCCGCCGGACTCGAACGCGGTATCCTCGCGGTAGGCGTT
>Ga0310786_10000481_pt1 | contig 65050 bp, 63 predicted proteins | sample AusTroGonzalo_MG_FD_203881 | JGI IMG/M metagenome (GOLD analysis project Ga0310786, IMG submission 203881) | Bovine rumen microbial communities from tropical cattle in Woodstock, Queensland, Australia - Gonzalo_03 (v2) (version 2) | ecosystem: Host-associated > Mammals > Digestive system >...
ATAGGCTCTACAGAGGTTAAGTGTTTCGACAGAGAGTCCAAGGCTGCGGGTTCAAGTCCCGCACCCGCCTCTAGATCAATTAATTATATGGCGGGTTAGATCAATTGGTAGATTATGGACTGACAGCATCAGCTTGAAATACTCTGAATCCTATCAGCCAACCTGAGGCTAGGAAGAAGGATAAGAATCCCGGCCTCGGCCGCGTACCTTAGTGGTTAAAGGGCAACACTTGTAATGTCGATATCGTTGGTTCGAATCCAACCGCGGCCACAAAATATCTAATAAATGCTTGATATATATTAAAAAACAAAGAAATAATTCTTTGCAAACTTTGCAGAGATTTGGAGGGGGTGTCCATGTCGGTATAACTTTGCCTATGAAAATGATGTAAAGACCTTTCAAACAATTGATGTTGTTGAAGAACATATGACGAACAGATACACATATACTCATGCCAGTTTGATAGGAGCGGATGGTAAATACAGTGCTTTTAATTGTATTCATGCGGCGTCAAAGACGCTGAAAGGTAGGGGACTTACTAATCAGAGTATCAATAAGGCGATGGATGCTCTGATGGGATTGAATCAGTGTACTGGAATGAAGGGAATGGAAGCGTTGGCGTTTGTCCCGGTTTTTGATCGTGATTTGACGGAGAATTCAACGGGTATTACTGAACTTGCTGATTATTTCAACTGCCCTGTGCTGGATGTCATGATGTACTATAGTTATTTGGCTGACTTGGAAAAGAATGGTTATCTGACTTCGGAGAACGGTATTTTTTGTTCTCTATTAAAACGAAAGTACAGGGTGAATATCAAGGTTCTTGAGGCAATTATACAAGGAAAAGAGCTGAATAAGAAAAGTGAACCAGAAAAACGCAGGTTTAAGGACCAATTTGATTTCTGTCGTGCTGTTTCTGCTTTGGCCACTTCCAGAAAGAATGAGAATTTGGATACTCAGGAATTGTTGGGTGCTATTATTCAGATGGAGGAGGTTTTTGCTTCGTTTGATATCATCAAGACATTGCGGGATAAGGAGATAAGTATTGAGAATAGGGTGCTATTTTACATAATATGTGATGATTATACATTTGGAATAGATAAGATGACCGATTTGTCGGAACTGCTTAAAGATGTTTTTGATTCACCCGGAGACCGTCTGACTTATCGGAGCTCAATAATTGGGTTGGAGAATTCTTTGATTAAGGAAGAATGGATAGAAGGTGTGGGAGAGAATAGTGTCAAACTTACTAATCAAGGAATAAAGTTGTTTCTAAGAGATAAGGCTAAGGCTTTTGTTAAACCAATCGAAGGACTTGATTGCTATGGTTTTGCATCGGCCGTTAAGAAAATATACAGGGAGGCCGATTCTGATAGGCCTGGATTCTCGGATGAAATAAAGAAAAAGTTGGTCCGCTTGGAATTGGCCAATCAGCATCTTGATTTTGTGATTAAACTGGAAATGGATTATGATGCGCTGGATCGTTTCCTTTTCTATATGGTTTGTAATGAATGTATGGAAGATGATTCGTTTCAACTTGGAAACTTATCAGAAATATATCCCAAAGCTCAGTCGGTGAGGCTGGCTCATATGTTTAAGGCTCAGGAGCATCCTCTTCAGAAAGAAAAGCTTGTGGAGTGTAGCAAGCAGGGCTTTTTTGATAAGTCGGTTTTAACGCTAACAGATAATGGTAAGCGGCTTTTCTTTGGCGACGATGCAAAGAATTTCATGGAGAAAATGCAAGGTAAAGATTATTTTCTGCCGGAAAAGATAGTAGAAAGGAAACTCTATTTTAGCGATGGACTCCAGACACAACTGAATCTTTTGCAAAAAAGTCTGGAGGAGAATAATTATTTAGAGTTGCGAAGACAACTGGATGAGAAGGGGATGCAGAAAGGAATAGCTGCACTTTTATATGGACCACCTGGCACAGGTAAAACGGAGAGTGTCATGCAGGTGGCAAAGGCTACAGGTAGAGCCATCTATCATGTTGACATCAGTTCAACAAAGTCATGCTGGTTTGGTGAAAGCGAAAAACTCATAAAAGAGGTATTTAAAAAGTACGAAGATATCTGTGAGCATAGTGAAAGGCGGCCAATTCTTCTATTTAATGAGGCCGATGGTATCTTTTCCAAGCGTAAAGACACCGATTCATCTAATGTGGCCCAAACAGAGAATACGATTCAGAACATAATTCTGGAAGAGATGGAGCGTTTGGACGGTATATTGATTGCTACTACCAATATGGCCGAAAACCTTGATGGCGCGTTTGAAAGGCGCTTTTTGTTTAAGATTAAACTTGACAAACCTACATTTGAAGCAAGGAAAAACATATGGCTTTCTAAGATGCCGTCACTCTCAGATGATAATGCAAGGACATTGGCTACTTCATTTCCTTTTAGTGGCGGTGAAATAGATAACATTGTCCGTAAGGCTACTATCATGGAAGTTCTTGGTGGTAAAGAGCCTGAGATTCAGGATCTTAAGAGGCTCTGCCGCGAAGAAAAACTGAATGGTAGTAGTGGCAGAATAGGTTTTAATACTTGAGAAGATGTGTTTGTAGTGTTGCGCGTGTTTTGTAGTAGCCGAGCTTGTCTCTTTTGATGATGTAAGGCGATGCTTTACGGGTGCCCAGGACGGAGGTGAACTTACACTTTATTCTGGATATGTTGGAGTAGAAAACGATTTTTGATTTGCCGCAAAGGTTATCTATTTTGTTGAGCATCAGTTTCTTGTCATCAAAGACTGATTCGTGGGCATAGAGGCGATACAGTTCTTGCCAATGCAGGGGGAGGGCATCGGCTTGGATACCTTCCGGGTGATTCATAAAGAGCTGGTATAGTGTTCTTTCCATTGGGTTGAGATATACTATTCTGTTGTCTTCGGGCAGATGGAATTCACCTGGATGGGGGCCGGGGATGATTAGACTTTTGTTGCTCATATGGACTATTTTTAATGGGACAAAGGTGTGGCGGGAAATCGGCAATTCAAACTGATTGCAAGCTTGTAATTGTTTGGAAAAGTGGATTGATTTTTATATGGAAAAAATGGCGCCTGGGCTTGGTGGGTGTGGGTTTTTTGCGTATCTTTATGGTATGATGATACGTGGAAATTTAGAAGCTCAGTTGATGTGGCGGTTGCTCTATTCCGGAGAGCCTGGGAGACTGGAAGAACCGTCGGTTGATTACGGAGGTTTGCTGGATGGGATGGAGGCGGCTGAACTGATGGCGCTTATGCAGAAGGTCCAGGAGCGGCTTAATAATCTTGGATGTGGGGCGGGGTCGATAACCGAGTTCGTTGATCCTGTTGAATTGTTTATTGGCAAGAACTATACGATTAGAATGGGTGGACCGGAGGGGCCGATGCTTCAATTGCGGCCACTGGTTAAGATGTTGTTTATCTTGTTCTTGAAGCATCCTGAGGGCATTCTGCTTAAGCAACGCGATATTTATAGAGAGGAAATGGAAAAGATTTATTCAACGATTAATCCTAATACCTATCGTGAAGATGTTAAGGCCAGGATTGCGCGTATGGTAGATTTGCAGGACAATTCTTTCAGCGAGAAGGCATCGGTCTTAAATGCCCGGCTGGAGGAGTTGCTTCCGGAAGGGATTGTGGACAATTATAAGATTCAAGGGTACAACGGCTGCCCGCGTAAGATAAGGCTTAATCAGTTGCTGATTCACTGGGAATGATGCAAGAATGTGCAAAAGGGGACTGTCCCCTTTTGCACGTTTTGAAAACGTGGAATTGGGGACTGTCCCCTTTTACATGTAATATTTGTAAAATAATAGAAAATGATGTAAATTCGCGACGTTTTTCTATTTCTGTAAGAAATAGGGTAATCCCGTTCTGCATGACGTTCTTGGTAAGGAATTGACTGTATCAGGTAGTTTTTACCTGAGTAAGAGCGTGACTTTTCTCAAATCGTCCTCTTTTATCAGCTTGATTATATGCTTGATATTAGATGTGATTTGAGGAGATATTGAATTGTTTTCAGTTGTAGTTAGAGCCCTTGAGCCGATATCTTTTTATGGCCGATGAGGGTCATTCATCAGACGATTAACTAACATTTAAAATCAATCATATGTCTATTTTCAAAGACAAGACGCTGCTCATTACGGGCGGCACAGGCAGTTTTGGTAACGCAGTGCTGAACCGGTTTCTGCGTACCGACATAGGTGAGATACGCATATTCTCCCGTGATGAGAAGAAGCAGGATGACATGCGTCATGACTTCCAGGCCCGCATGCCTGAGGTGGCCGGTAAGATCAAGTTCTACATTGGCGATGTACGTAACAGGAGCACGCTCATGTATGCCATGAAGGGCGTGGACTACGTGTTTCATGCCGCAGCTCTGAAGCAGGTACCCAGTTGTGAGTTCTTCCCCATGGAAGCCGTCAAGACCAATGTGATAGGCACGGACAACACACTTGATGCTGCCATTGAAGCAGGAGTTAAGTGCGTGATATGTCTCTCTACCGATAAGGCTGCATATCCCATCAACGCCATGGGTATAAGTAAGGCCATTGAGGAGAAGATAGCTGTGGCAAAGAGCCGCCTGAGCGGTGACACCAAGATATGCTGCACCCGATACGGTAACGTGATGTGCAGTCGCGGCAGTGTAATACCCCTCTGGATAGACCAGATACGCAAGGGCAATCCCATTACCATTACCGAGCCAAGCATGACCCGTTTCATCATGTCACTTGAGGAGGCTGTTGACCTGGTGCTGTTTGCATTTGAGCACGGCAGGAACGGTGACATAATGGTACAGAAAGCACCGGCCTGCACTATCCAGACCCAGGCCGAGGCAGTCTGTGAGCTGTTCGGCGGTAAGAAGGAGGAGATCAAGGTGATAGGCATCCGTCACGGAGAGAAGATGTATGAGACTCTGCTCACCAAGGAGGAGGCCGCCAAAGCCATCGATATGGGTAACTTCTATGCCGTACCTGCCGATAACCGTGACCTGAACTATGACAAGTACTTCAAGGACGGTGATACAAAGAGAGCATCTATTGAAGAGTTCAACAGCAACAACACCCGCCGCCTGAACCTTGAGGAGACCAAGGCCAAGATAGCCAGCCTGGAGTACATCCAGAACGAGCTGAACGGCATTCCTAATATAGTCAAGTAAAACAGTCAACTGATGAAGATACTGGTAACCGGCGCCAAGGGATTTGTAGGAAAAAACCTATGCTGGGCGCTCAAGAACATACAGGCAGGCAAGGACAAGACCCATCCTGGCCTGACAATAGATGCCGTATATGAGTATGACCTGGATTCTAAGCCAGAAGAGCTTGATCAATGGTGTAAGAAGGCTGACTTTGTGTTTAATTTGGCTGGCGTAAATCGTCCTCAGAATCAGGAGGAGTTTATGCAAGGCAACTTTGGTTTTGCCAGCACGCTTCTGGATACACTCAAGAAACACGGCAACACATGCCCGGTGATGCTAAGCAGCAGTCAGCAGGCCAGCCTTACAGGCCGTTTCGGTAACTCAGAGTACGGCCGCAGCAAGAAAGCAGGTGAGGACCTGTTCCTGCAGTACGGTCAGGAGACAGGCGCCAAGGTGCTGGTATATCGTTTTCCCAACCTGTTTGGCAAATGGTGCCGCCCCAACTACAACAGTGCAGTGGCCACCTTCTGCAACGCCTTTGCCAATGACCTGCCATATACAGTGAACGATCCAAGTGTGGAGCTGGAACTGCTCTATATAGATGATCTGGTAGATGAGATGATAGCAGCACTTGAGGGCAAGGAGCATCACTGTGAGTTCAACGGACTAGATGTGCTGCCTCAGGATGAAGGCCGATATTGCTATTGCACCATAACACATCACGTAACACTTGGTGAGATAGTGGAGCTGCTCAAGACCTTTGCCGACCAGCCCAAGACACTCACCATACCCGATATTCCTGCAGGCAGTTTTGCCAAGAAGCTCTACAGCACCTACCTGAGCTACCTGCCATACGATAAGACCGCATTCCCGCTCAAGATGAACGTTGATGACCGTGGCTCTTTCACTGAACTGGTACATACGCTCAATGCCGGTCAGGTATCGATAAACATATCCAAGCCGGGCATAACCAAGGGACAGCACTGGCACCACACCAAGTGGGAACAGTTTATCGTGGTAAAAGGTCACGGCCTCATCCAGCAGCGTAACCTCAACGACCCGGAGGGTAAGGTGTTGGAGTGGGAGGTAAGCGGTGACCACATCCAGGCCGTACACATGCTTCCAGGCTATACTCACAACATCATCAACCTGTCACAGACAGAAGACCTGGTAACGGTGATGTACTGCAACGAGGTATTCAATCCCAACAAACCAGACACATTCTTTGACCCTGTAAAATAATAAAGGAACTGACACTAAATACAAATACAAAAGACAATGGCACAATTCAAGAATAACGGAAAGCTAAAGCTTCTAATAATAGTAGGAACCCGCCCAGAAATTATCAGGTTAGCGGCAGTGATAAACAAGTGCCGCCAGTATTTTGACTGCCTGCTGGCACATACCGGTCAGAACTATGATTACAACCTGAATGGAGTGTTCTTCAAGGACCTTAAACTCAAGGATCCGGACATCTACATGGAGGCCGTAGGCAATGACCTGGGTGAGACCATGGGTAATATAATTTCCAAGAGCTACCAGCTCATGGTGGCCACCCAGCCTGATGCTGTACTTGTACTTGGTGATACCAACAGCTGCCTGAGCGTGATTGGCGCCAAGCGTCTGCACATACCCATCTTCCACATGGAGGCCGGCAACCGCTGCAAGGACGAGTGCCTGCCAGAGGAGACCAACCGCCGTATTGTAGATATCATCAGTGATGTGAACATGGCCTACTCAGAGCATGCCCGCCGCTATCTGGCCGATACAGGCCTGCCCAAGGAGCGTACATACGTGACCGGCAGCCCCATGGCAGAGGTGCTGCATAACAACCTTGCAGAGATTGAAGCAAGTGATATACACAAGCGTCTGGGATTGGAGAAAGGCCGATACATCCTGCTCTCTGCTCACCGTGAGGAGAACATAGACACTGAGAAGAACTTCTTGAGCCTGTTCAACGCCATCAACGCAATGGCCGTTAAGTATGACATGCCTATTCTCTACAGCTGCCACCCGCGTTCAAGAAAGCGCCTTGAGGCAAGCGGTTTCAAGCTTGACAAGCGAGTGATCCAGCATGAGCCCTTAGGCTTCCATGACTACAACTGCCTCCAGATGAACGCCTTTGCTGTGGTTAGCGATAGCGGCACCCTGCCGGAGGAGAGCAGCTTCTTTACCAGTGTGGGCCATCCGTTCCCCGCCGTGTGTATCCGCACCAGCACCGAGCGCCCAGAGGCTCTTGACAAGGGTTGCTTCTTCATTGCCGGCATTGACACCGACAGCCTGTTACAGGCAGTAGAATGTGCCGTAGAGATGAACCGTAACGCCGACAACGGCATACCAGTGCCAGACTATGTTGATGAGAACGTCTCCACCAAGGTTGTCAAGATAATCCAGAGCTACACCGGAATCGTTAACAAGATGGTGTGGCGGAAGAATTAATTCAAACGGAAATCATATGAAAACACTTACTGTAACATTTCATCATACCACAAACTATGGTGCAGTGTTGCAGACATATGCCTTGCAGCAAACGGTCTTGTCATTAGGACATGAAAACCTTGTGTTGGAAATAGGTCCAAGCAGGGGTAAGAAAAAAAAGATCAGGTCTGTGAGGGATTTGTATCTCTGGTACTTATCATGGTTGAGATGTAAAGAAAGAAGGGTTTTAAATAAATATTTTGCGGATTTCCATAAATACAGACTACAGCTGACAAGGTCATATCTTTCCATGGAGGATCTCAGAAACGATGCTCCGGATGTGGATTGCCTGATTACAGGCAGTGACCAGGTATGGAACTTTTCTACGTCGCCAAAGTTTATTGATTCCAGGCTGTTGAAGTTTGGAAAAGAGAATGCTCTCAGGTTCAGTTATGCTGCAAGCATGGAGGGTTTAAACTATTCCGATGAGGATAAGCAAAGGCTGAAAGATGCTTTGGCCGTTTTTAAGGGAATATCCGTGAGGGAACAATCTGCTAAAGAATATATTGAGAGCTTCACGCCATATCATGTTGAAAGGGTGCTTGACCCTGTGTTCCTGTTATCCAAGGAGAAATGGATGGAGTTAGCCATTGAACCCAGGCTTAAAGGTCCTTATATCTTGTGCTATCAGGTTCAAAGCAACAAACGTATGGAGGAAGTTGCATATAGATTGAAGAAAGAAACCGGTTATCCGATTGTTTCGATTTGCAATAGTGCTATACGTTGGATAAAGTCTGATTATTCTTTCCATGATGTTTCAATTGAGGAGTTCTTGGGCTTTTACGACCAGGCTGCCTATATAGTCAGCGCATCGTTCCATGGGGTAGCAATGGGGTTGGTATTTGACAAACCTGTTTATGCATTAGTGAAAAAGGCTAGAGCAAACCGGATAATGGAAATAATGCGTCTTTTTGAGTTAGAAGATTTTATTGTCCGACAGGATGAAAACATAGCGATAGTGGAATATGATTCTTCAAGAATCAGCAAAATGAAGGAAATAAAAGAAAAGTATTTTGCCGCTTCGATGAATTATCTACATAAGATGTTGGATTAATGCGAGTAAAATATCCCAAAAATACAACATATCTATTGCTACTTCTGCTTGCCGCAGCGTTATTGCTGTTAAAGGTATGGCGGGGATTGATATATCATACAGAAGAGCAGGGGGGTATCTGGAATATTATTCAGGTTATTTTGGTGGGAACAGGAATATTATGTCTGTTTTCAAAATCAAAGTCGTTCTCTGCCTTACCATGTATCAAGGCTTATATTGTTTTCTTTCTGTACATCTGGTTCTTGGCTCTTTTCCCTTTTTGGGGTAAAACATTTGACATTCCTCATGTTTTCCGTTTTCTGGTAATTCCTTATGGTGTTATGTCAATGCTGACATTCTACACGGTAGGATATAAAGCAAATATCCGTCAATATCCTTGGGTACTGGGAATTACATTTATAGTGTTGGTTTATTGGATGTTTACCAAATGGAGAGCTTATAATCTGGCCATAATCGATTCTAACGGTGCCGTTGCTGATGTATATTATTTAGTTGGTCTTCTTCCTTTGATATTGTTATATACTCCTCAAAAATTTAAAATAATCCCTTTTATAATGGCTTTGATTGTTGTTATAATGTCAGGTAAAAGGGGAGCTCTTGTTGCCATGTTCCTGATGATTGTCTTTTATTTCTTTTTTTCAGGAACAAACAATAAAGGCAAATCATCCAATATGGTTTGGCGGGTGGTTGTCTTTTTATTTGTCATGGTCATGGTTTCTTATATCGTAATAAATGTAGTGGGGCTATATGATCTGAAAATCCTATACCGTATGGAAAAACTGGAATATGATGGAGGTAGTGGACGAACTTCAAGATGGGGATTTATTCTGAATGCTTTTTTTTCTCATTCAGATGCCTTTCAGATGCTTTTTGGTCATGGAAGCGGAGCTGTTATCAAACTCGTTGGAGGCCATGCCCATAATGACTATTTTGAGTTTTTATATGATTATGGAATCTTTGCTTTTGGTTTCTATGTGTTGTTTTATGTTTTGTTGATTAAAGAGTTTATTATGATGTATAGGCGAAAATATGTCTATTCACGTGAATTTTTATGTTCTGTAATAGTTGCATTGTGTATGTCTATATTTTCATTTTATGCTGTAGATTGTACTCATATTACTTCAAGTTCCATTTGTCAAGGATTGATTCTTGCAGATTGGTATAAAATTAGAAAAGGATATGCAGAACAACAAGTTGAAGAGGATTGATACTTCTGCTGAAACCGAGTGCTGTGGGTGCATGGCATGTGAGAATGCTTGTCCGCAAAAGGCAATCTCTATGACCGAAAACGAAAAAGGTTTTATTATGCCAAGCATTGATGAAGAGAAATGCGTCAATTGCGGTCTGTGCCTGAAAATCTGTGATTTCAAGAAGATACCTGTTGGGGGCTCAAATATTGAGCATGCTTATTCTTTGGTAATCAATGACAGGATTGCATTGAAAAAAAGTACATCCGGCGGAGCTTTTACTGCTTTGTCGGATGTTGTTCTGAATGATTCAGGTTATGTTGTGGGTTCAGTCATGGATGAAAAATTCAACGTTCATCATACTGTGGCAGCCAATAAAGCGGAAAGGGATAAGATGTGCGGGTCAAAATATGTTCAAAGCTGTACGCATGGAATCTGGGAACAGGTAAAGGAACTGCTGCTGCAGGAAAAGAAAGTGATGTTTACAGGGACTCCATGCCAATGCGCCGCACTCAAATCTTTTCTGGGCAAGGAATATGATAATCTGACAGTTGTGGATTTCCTATGTCACGGAGTACCAAACAATAGGATGTTTAGGGAACATATAGAATATCTTAATGATTTTTATGGAGTTCCCTCAGCGGGTTTTTCCTTTAGAAACAAGACTTACGGCTGGGACAGTTACAATAACATTGACACACTTTCTAACGGCAAGTCAAAGAGCAAATGGATTAACCAGATATACTATAGTTTTTTTGTGAACAATCTGTCACTACGGCCATCATGCCACCATTGTACTTATAGAAGACTTAATCGTCCATCGGACATTACAGTGGCAGATTTCTGGGGAATTGAGAAACTGACTTACTCTAAGGATAGAGATGGTGTATCACTGGTACTGACACATTCTGAAAAAGGTTTGGATTTGGTGAAAAAAGCAAAGGAGGCCTGCCGTGTAAGGGAATATCCCGCGGAATCGGTGATGTATAGGATTCCTCTTGTTCCATCCAAGCCTAATGAAAAGTGTGATTCTTTCTGGAAGACTTATGTTGAACATGGATATTCAAGGATTGCAAGTAAGTACTTCAGGAATTCTTTAAAAAACAGGTTTAGATTTGAGGTACGTAAAATTGCCAAGAAACTAAGAATAGGATAATTACTTCTGATTATGAGTTTCATTCACAGCAAATCCAAGAAAACGGCTGCAATCTTATCCTATATCAACCAGGCACTAAGCACGGTTGTTGCCATTTTCCTGACTCCGATATTGCTTAAATATCTTGGTGTCGATGAATACGGATTATACCAGATGGTGTATTCTGTGGGTCATTACATCATGATATTGGATCTGGGCATAGGAACGGTAATGGTTAGATACATATCAGAATATCAGGCCCGGAATGACAAAGAAGGAGAGGAGAACTTTGCGGCCCTGATAGGTATTTTTACCGTTTTTGTAGCTGTCTTGGTTTTTGCCAGCGGCGAGATACTAAACGTCAATATTGAGAATATATTCCAGAATCTTACAACAAGTGATTATGTGAAATCACATCAGATGTTCAATCTAATGGTAGTCCAGTTCATGCTTTCCGTGATTGATCATTATTTTGTAGGCATAATAGGAGCTCATGAGCGTTTTGTATTCTTAAAGATAACGGGGTTAATCAAACTGATAGTTTCATTTGGCGTGAACATACTTTTTGTTATGTCTGGTTTTGGTGCTGTGGGTATAGTGCTATCCAATACTATTGTCATTGTTTTGGTTACGATGATCAATGTGTGGTATGTCTTTAAACAGCTCCGTTTCAGGATTCATTATCATAAATGGGATTTTGTGATTGTAAAGCCGGCCATCGGCTTAATGCTGGCTATGCTGCTGCAATCAGTAGTGGGTTATGTCAACTCATCGGCTGACAAGACTATTTTAGGCATTATGTGTAAGAAAGCCGATGTTACAGTGTACTCCATTGCGGCTTCAATTATAACATTATTCAATACCCTGCCTACCGTTATATCAAGCTTGTTCCAACCCCAGGTAACCAGAATGGTGGTTAATGGGGCATCAAAAAGTCAGCTTACCGATCTGGTAATAAGGGTGGGGCGTTGGCAGTTTGTGATGTGTGGCCTGCTGTTGTTTGGTCTGGCGTTTTTTGGAATGGATTTCCTGCATTTGTGGGTTGGCCATAGGCTGACGCATGACCAGCAAGTCTTTACATGGATTATCATGATGGTTATCCTTCCTTTTAACATGGTGCCTCTTGTACAGACCGTCTGTATCAGCATTCTCAATGCTTATGACAAGCGTTTATACCGGTCGCTTATATTGGCGGGAATGTGTGTGATCAACATAATAGTTTCAGTGGCCTTGGTCAAGTTGTTTGGCCCGATAGGCTGTCCGATAGGCACGGCTATGTCATTTTTGATTGGCTATGCAATAATCCTTAATGTCTATTATTCCAAGGGTTTGCAGTTAGAGGTGGGACGCATGTTCAAGGAAATAGTAAGCAAGACCTGGATATGTTTGCTGCTGGCAGCAGCAGTGGTATCGCCCTTGCTGTTATGGAAGCATTATACCATTTGTTATTTCCTCCTGAAAGCAGGTATATTCAGTGTTGTTTTCCTGTTGCTGATGTGGTGGTTTGGTTTTAATGAGGAGGAGAAGAAGATATGTACTCCTGTCTTAAGAAAGATGCATCTGATTAACAAATGAATACGTTAAAATATAAACGAAAGGTTTTATCGCTGGCGGGAAGAAACAGTTCCAACGGTAAACTCTCATTTGTCATTTCATACTTGCACAACAGATATCGTTTTCCAAATCTGAGAAATCCTAAGGATTTGTCAGAAATATGGATTAAACGTGTACTTGACGGTAAGGTAAATGAACTGTCATATCTGGCCGATAAGTATGAGGTGAGGAAATACGTATCAGAAAAAGGCCTTGACGGGATTCTTACTCCCCTGATTGCGGTATATGAATCAGCAGATGAGATCAGTTTTGATGCATTACCTAACCGTTTTGCCCTTAAGGCAAACTTTGGCGCAGGGCGTAACATAATCTGTACTGACAAGTCAAAACTTGATACTGAACAATGTAGAGAAAAAGTGCGCCTGTGGCTAAAGCCGGGCCGATGCAGCGTTGCTGAAAGACATTATAATCTCATTCCAAAGAAGTTTGTCTGCGAGGAGTTTATTGATGATGGTACAGGTGGCTTCCCGGTGGATTACAAGTTTATGTGCATTCATGGAAAGGTTCATTGTATACTTGGTGTGAGCGGGCGTGAGAATGGATATGGTTCTTACTTACCCTATTCAACGGACTGGAAACCGATATATGAATACTATAGAGGGAAATCAACCGCTAAAGAGTTGCTGCCTTGTCCGGCTAATCTTGAAGAGATGATAGAAATAGCTGAACGGCTAGCCGAGGGAATTGATCTGGTCAGGATTGACCTCTACAGCAATGGTACCCGTGTATGGTTTGGAGAGATAACACTCACTCCAAGCGGCTGTATATTCCATAGGTGGACGCGGAAGGCCTTGGATGAGATGGGGAAGATTTACAGAAATAAATAAAAACCAATTATGGATATTCATCAAATAACAACAAGAGCCCGTAAAATAAACTGGATAAACAATGTATATGATTTTTTTAGGCTCAGAAGGGACAGCCGTCATTCTATAAGGGTGTATGGCGCTTCACCGTCAAAAGAACTGTTTAATGAAATAAAGGAAGCTCACCGGGTATATGGGTGGTCTCCAAATGAATACTTTCTTTTTCATTATCATGACTTGACAGAAGAACAAAGACAGGCATTCATAGGAGATAAGGAAATGTCTGATATAGTAAAGCAGATGAATGAAAAGAGTGCTATTGAGATACTCTCCGACAAATGGATGACATATCAGTTTTATAAATCATTTTTTCAAAGAGAAGTGATAAAATCTGGGGTGGATGATAATAGACTTGTGGAGCTTTTAAGGAAAAACGGAAGGCTTATTGTCAAACCATTGACCGGCTCCTTTGGCAGGGGCATACAAATCATCAATGCGACAGACGATTGTGAGGAGACGGTCAGTCAGTTATATCTGGATTATCCCAAAGGATTCATTGCTGAAGAGATAATTGAACAGGATGAAAGAATGGCAATTTTGCATCCGGAGTCTGTCAATACATTACGCGTCAATACTATCAGTTATAACGGAAAGGTGATGACATTTCACTCAAACATAAGAACTGGCAGAGGAAAAAACTGTGTGGATAATGTAGGGAGTGGGGGCATTGGTACCTCATGTGATCCGATGACAGGAGAAATACTGACCGCTGTTGATGAATATGGGCATTCTTTCATAAATCATCCGGACAATGGATTCCCTTTGGTAGGATATAAGGTGCCATGTTGGAATGAAGCGCTGGAATTGTCAAAGAAACTGGCTCTGCATATTCCGGGCTTACATTATGCCGGTTGGGATCTGGCATTAACAAAAAACGGTTGGGTTCTTGTGGAAGGAAATCCGCGTGCCCAGTTGGGCTTTCAGTTTACGGAGCAGAAAGGCTTTAGAGAAGATATGGCTGCCATTTTAAGGGATTTTAATGTGGATACTCTTGACGTAAGGTTTAAAGAAGGAAGAAAAACATACTAGATATACTATGCACATATTCCTGTTAACTTCCATTTATCCATCAAGTCATGCTTCTAATGGGACAACTCCAGTAGTGCATTACTTTACAAAAGAATGGGCATATGAGGGACATAATGTACATGTGTTTCATACGGAGGCTATTTTTCCAAAAGCTTTCTATTTATTGGTAAGGCCTTTTAAAAAGATGCTGGATTCAAAACTCGGTTATTTTATTCCAGATAAGATTCCTAAAGAATATGACGAAATGAAAGATGGAGTTAGCATTACTCATATTCTATTAAGAAAATATATTCCTCATGGGCGATTTGCAGTAAAACAACTCCATAGAGTGTTGAATATTATATCATCTTATGTTGAAAAAGAAGGGATACCGGATTGTTTTGTAGGACATTGGGATAATCCTCAATTGGAATTGCTTCATTTATTAAAACTCAAATACCATCGTCCTTCCTGCCTGGTTTATCATAGCAATGGATTTAAACATCTATTTGAATGTTATGGTTATGATACAGAGACTTTTGTAAATGATATTGACCTTATAGGGTTCCGTAACATTACAGCCCGGTCAGCTTATGAAAAGACTTTCAAGAAACCTGCCCATTCCTTTATTGCAGCTTCAGGCGTTTCAAAGCCTTTTATTGAAGCTGGAAAAGCATTTGAAAAAGAAATCAGAAAGATTGAAAGATTTGTCTATGTAGGTACGCTAATTCACAGAAAATATCCCGAAACGGTCATAGAAGCATTACATCAATCTTATCAGCAGGAGTCATTTGAAATCACTTATATCGGTGAGGGAAATGACAGAAAATTAATTCAGCAAAAGTTTGAGGATTTAAAATGCAAGGGTAAACTGACATTTACAGGCAGAATACCACGTGAAGAGGTGATACGGTATCTGAAACAGGCGGATGTATTTGTGATGATATCCAAGGGTGAGCTTTTCGGGCTGGTTTATCTTGAGGCCATGGCATTGGGGTGCATTACAATTGCATCCCGTCATGAAGGGATAGACGGTATTATTGTTGATGGCGTGAACGGCTTTCTTTGTGAAGCTGGCAATGCAGATGAGCTTGCAGCAATTATTACAAAAATTCGAAACATGTCCCCTGAGGAATTAAAGACCATGTCTGTAAAGGCCAAAGAAACAGCGAATGCATATTCAGATACAAATGTGGCAGAGAATTATATGAATGAATTAAGTATGATCTGCAATTATATATGATATATCTGTCATAACCGTAATATCATAAAATAATATGAACATTCTATTCACATTATTATCTTTACCAAAAGACATCAAGTCCAGTGGTATGTATCTGGATATGGCAATGGCTTTCGTTAAAAACGGCCACGATGTCACTGTTATAGCCGGCGCAGGTGAACGTACCACATACAAGGAAGAGTTTGGCATGAGGGTGCTGCGTGTAAAGTCTAAGCCTATTCTTTATGTCAAGAACATGATTCAAAAAGGGATTGGGATGGCAATGTTACCCTATTATTTCAAAAGGGCCTATAACAAGTATCTCAAAGATGAGAAGTTTGACTGGATTGTCATGCCTACGCCGCCGATCACGTTGATAGATTTTGTGAAAAGAGTTAAGAAAAGGACTGGGGCAAGGTTTTACATGATTCTTAGGGATATCCATCCGCAAAGTTCTGCCAGCTTAGGCGAAATCAAATGGAAATGGATGGTCAATTACCTTTATCGCCGTTCAGACTATGGCTATCGTCTGGCAGATGTGGTTGGTTGCATGTCACAAGCCAATATCGATTTTATTGAAAAGGAGCACAAAATACCTTTAACAACAAGATGCAGGGTACTCTATAACTGGATGAATTATCAGCCGTACATTGATGAAGATTTCTCTGACTTGAGAGAGAAATTAAATCTTAAAGGCAAGTTTCTTGTTTTGTTTGGAGGTAACATAGGCCAGGGACAAAGAGTGGAAAACATTGCCGACTTGGCAAAGCATTATCTCCCAGATGACAACATAGTTTTTGTCATAATAGGCAAAGGAATTAAGAAAGACTATCTTCAACAAATTGCCAAGGATCAAGGGCTGACCAATATTTTGTTCTTGAACTATATGCCGCGTGAAGACTATTTGCGTTTTGTGAAATCGGCCGATTTAGGTTTGATTTCTATTCACGAGAACAATGCGGCACCTACATGTCCTTCAAAAGCTGTGTCATACATGTCGCTTAAGATTCCGATGCTCGCTTTGATCAATTCCAATAACGACTATGGTCAGATTGTAGAAGAACAGGCTAAGGCTGGCTATTGGACAGTAGGAAGCGATAAGAAGAAAGTGTATGAATTGTTTGACAAACTTTATATGAACCCGGAACTGCGCAGACAGATGGGGGAGAATGGATACAGATTCTATTGTGAACATCTCTGTACAGATAAGGTGTTTGAAGAGATGATCAAACAGATGAACGAATGAAAATCCTTATCGTCAGCGGCGGACTTCAAGGGCTCTCCTGCGGCTGTTCTCTTTACAAAGAACACGAGGTGAGTGTGGTTACATCAAATTTGATGTGCCGTAAGAGCCGCTTTTTCAAGAATGTATATGCTGATGTCAATGGTTGTAATGAAAGTCTGTTTGGTTTGTTGGAAAAGGAACATTTTGACGTGCTGATACCCGTAAGTGACTTTAGTGTGCCGTTTATTAGCAAGAATAAAAGTCAGATTGAGGAGAATTATGGCGTCAAATGTGCGGTGCCGGATTATGAACAGGTCTTTCAGGTGGAAGATAAGAGCCGTTTCATGGATTTCTGTAGAGAAAATGGAGTTCCGCATCCAAAAACAGCAGGATTAACTGATGACAATTTGAAAGAAGCAGCCTCTATTGTAGGTTTCCCGGCATTGATAAAGCCTGACTACTCTGTAGGTGCAAGAGGGATTACTAGAGTGAATTCTTTTGATGAATTGCAGGATAAATATCCTTCAGTTCTTAAAAGTTATGGTTCATGCACGCTTCAGGAATTCATTGACAACAAAGAGTTCTATTATAATGTGATGCTTTACCGTGATGCTAAAGGAAGATTTCCTGCATACACGATAATGAAGATTGTGAGGATGTATCCTATTGGTGCCGGTAGCAGTTCATGTTGCATTACAGTTGAAAACGATGAACTGTTGCAAATATGCAAAGATTGTCTTGACAAGTTGAATTGGGTAGGAATGGCCGATTTTGATGTACTGCAACGTCTGGACAACGGTGCTTATAAAATCATTGAAATCAATCCCCGTGTTCCGGCCAGCCTGCGTGCAGCCGCTGTCTCCGGAGTGAATTTCCCTGAGATTATGGCTAATGATTCTCTTGGCCTGGCTATTCCTGAATGTCAATACACTCCTGGCAAAGTGTTGCGTTATATGGGCATTGACATCATGTGGCTCCTGAAATCGCCCGATAGATTTAACTCCCGCCCACGGTGGTTAAAATTTTTGGGGAAAGACATCTTTTATCAGGACATTTACAGACAGGACCCATCTACATGGTGGACGTGGCTGGCTGAAGGGTTGGCAAAAAAAAGAAATCGTAATAAAAAACTAAGATAATATATGTCTGATACATTGCTAAAAAAACGTTTGGATTATATTGATATTGCAAAGTCATTAGGGATGCTTACCATTATTTGGGGGCACATTGCAACGGGTAGGACTGTAACGTTTGTATATACATTCCATATTCCTTTGTTCTTTGTTTTAAGTGGAATGGTATTCGTTCGGGATAAATATCCGGATTTTGGGTCGTTTTTGAAGCGTAGGTTACAAACACTTATAATTCCATATGTCATTTATTCTTTTATAACTTGGGCAATATGGGCGGTGTTCTCATATATTACACATGCCAAAGTGGTCAGTTATTGGATGCCATTATTAGAGACGTTCATTGCACAAGGATCTGAAGGTTATTTGGTACATAATGTTCCACTTTGGTTTATTTCGTGTCTTTTTGTGATAGAACTTTTATATTATTGGATATCGCTGCTTACAGATGTATGGAATATAATTATATGCTTGCTATGTGCAGTATTGAGTTATGTATTAGTAAATTATTGTACTATATTTGATTTTACCACTTTACCTTGGAGTATAGAAGTTGCAATGGCCGCAATCATATTTTATGCAATAGGGCATATTCTTATTAAGCATATTGGGCATCAACAATTTGAATATGTTGTCAACAAGAAAAGATGGGTGTCTATATTCATTGTGCTATTGCTTTTTGTGATTGTATGGTATGCAGGATTATATAATAAAAGTATTTCCATGGGACATGCAAATCTTCGTAATCCTTTTATTTTCTATGCTGTTGCATGTGCAGGAGTCTTGGCTTTTCTAATGTTGTCATCTCTTGTAGCTCAGTCAAATTTTAATAGCCAAAAATGGATGAGCGGTGTAAAATGGTTTGGACAAAACAGTTTTATTGCTATGGCTATTCATAATCCAATAAAAGGTTTTGTTATTGTTGCACTTGCTTCTGTTTTGGGAATGCAAAAAATGGAAATAATGAGTGGAACTTGGACAGCATTGTTAGCATTATTTGTGACAGTTGCGGTTACCACATTGCTTATGCTATTTATTGTTAAGGTAAAAGAAAAAGCGAAATAACAAGTTATGAATCTCTTATCTTTTGATATAGAAGAATGGTATTTGAATCATCAAAAGGGCGGTCCAAAAGAAAAAAATGCTGAATACAACCGTTATCTTGATGCCATTCTGAATAAGCTGGACGAACGTCAGCATAAAGCCACCTTTTTCTGCGTGGGTCAGATGGGACGTTTTTTTCCTGAAGTCATTCGCAAGATTCAGGCACAAGGTCATGAGATAGGGTGTCATTCAAACATCCACACCTGGCTCAACAAGATGACTGAGGCCGAATGCCGGGAAGACACACATCAGGCAGTGGATAGTCTGGAACAATGCATAGGTGAAAAAGTGAAAAGCTATCGCGCTCCAGCTTTTTCCATTGGCGAGAACAACAGGTGGGCGTTTGAGATCCTGGCGGAGAACGGCATTGAAAGGGACGCTTCAATTTTTCCTGCAGCAAGGGACTTTGGCGGTTTTCCCCATTTTGGGCAGAAAGAACCATGCATAGTGGATTACAACGGAATCCGTATGAAGGAGTTTCCGATATGCACTACTAAAGTATTGGGTAAGGAAATGGCCTATTCGGGTGGCGGCTATTTCAGATTTTTCCCGTTGGGCTATGTGGAAAAGCAGATAAAGAAAAGTTCTTACGCGATGTGTTATTTCCATATAGGAGATTTAGTGCCAGGCCACAAAACAATTATGTCGCGAGAGAGATATGAGGCTTATTTTAAGGAAAAAGGGACAATTAAAGCCCGTTTATCCCGATATATGAAATCTAATCTAGGTAAGAAAAACGCATTCTCAAAAATGATGAAACTGATTGACGTGATGGACTTTGTCAATTTGCAGCAGGCCGACGGAATGATGGATTGGACAAATACTCCGATAGTCAGTTTGGGCTAATAAGACAATAAAAACAATGACAGACAAGGCAAGCGTTTTAACGCGTGAAAACTCTCTCATCCTGCGTGGTGTTGCAATATTGTTCATAATGTTGCATAATTTCCTACATGTTGATATGTTGGGGTTTACCGGTGATAACGAGATGTCGTTTTCTATAGAGAATGCTTTGGGCTTCTTCAATGCAATATCAAATGGAAAGAGCATTTTAGCTGAGTCCCTGTCACATCTTGGTTGGATAGGTGTACCTGTGTTCGTGTTTCTGACAGGTTACGGTGTGGCACTCACGCCCTTATCGTCATATGGAACGAAAGCGATAGATTACATAAAACGCCATTATCTTAAACTGTTGGCTTTAATGCTACCTGCAGTTGTTTTCTTTGCAGGAGTTGATATCCTGAAAGGTAATGTATGGCCTGGTCTGTTGAAGAGGTTTTCTTATCTGACGATGCTTACCAATTTTGCATATCCTTATATTAAGTGCAGCCCTGGCGTGTATTGGTATTTTGGCCTTACGTTCCAATTCTATCTACTGTGGGCTATTTGTGGAAAGCGCATGAATGGTAAAAACCTGTTGATATGGAGTGTTGTGCTGCTTTTTGCATTGTTTGCTTTTTGTGCCTATGCACCATCTGATGCGAGGTTCATATTTAGAGTATGTTTCACTGGCTGGTTCCCTGTTTTTGCTATAGGTGTATGGATTGGAAAAAGGAATAATGAAGATGATTTGAAACCAAAATCAATATGGCTGGAACTGATGCTGTGTGTGGCATTGTTGGGATTGATTCTGCTGGCAAGTAAATGGATGATAACATGGATATTTATTCCGATTGTAGCTTTGGGTTGGTTCATTGTTATAGGTTTGCTTTTGATGCGTACCCGTTATCTTTCAGAGGTATTCCGTTGGATGGGTAAGTATTCCGCATGCATATTTGTGTGCCATCCCATAGCAAGAACAATTGTATTTAATACCATATACCATCATTGTTCAAACCTGTTGGGAATTGTTTTGGCTTATCTGGTCTTATCTATAATAATAGCTTTGCTTTATAATATTGTTTATCAGTGGTTTTTGGAGAAGAAAGGGTTAAGGATATGAAATCTTATGTTTTTCCTGGAAATATAGATGAACCGATAATGGATATCGGCTCGCAGCCGTTTATATATATGAGAACAGATGAGTTCTCTGATATAAATAAAGAATCAGAAAAGATTTTGTTGGATCTGATTCACTGTACAGGTGGCCGTACTATCATTTACACCGGTAGCGGGACTGGTGCGATGAGTGCGGTAGTTGAGAACTATTGTACTACTAAGAAAAAGGCATTTGTTGTTGATGGGGGATCATTCGGTCACCGTTGGTTTCAATTATGTGAGTATTATGGCGTTCCGGCTGTGGATTATATAGTTCCATTTGCTAAAGATATTGACTATCTGGATTTGGAGAAAAGGATTGCAGATGAGCAGCCTGATGTATTTCTTTGTCAACATCATGAGACTAGCACGGGACAGCTGTTTGACTTGAAGGAGATTAGCCGGATATGCCATAAGTTTAATGTTTCTTTAGTAGTTGACGTGATAAGTTCTTTTCTTGCAGAAGAATTAAATATGGATGATCTTGATATGGATATTTGTGTTACCAGTACACAAAAAGGACTTAATATTCCTCCGGGATTATCAGTATTGTTTTTCAGTAAGAATCTGAATGATTATAGGTTTAATCATAAAGGTTATTATTGGGATTTTGAAGACAACTTCAGTAATCTTAAACGTGGCCAAACTCCATTTAGTCCAGCTACCATATTATATCTCCAGCTTAATGCCAGACTGAAGCAATTGGAAGCGGAAGGCGGTGAAAAGAAGAATATTGAAGAAGTAAAACATCGTGCCCTGCTGTTCCGTGAATTATGTAAGCAGTATGGTTGGTCTATACCGGCAGAGAATCCTTCAATGGCTGTGACAGGCTTTCAAACCAAGGATACCTCTGAAAGGAGGATCTTCAAGGGGCTTATTTCAAAATATGACACTTACATAATGCCTAGCGGTGTTCCCGGTTTTTATAGGGTCTCACATATGGGACTTCAGAATGATGAAGATTTAAGGCTTTTGGCTAAACGTATTCATGAATTTGAACTGAACGATTAAAAACCTCTCAAAGATGAAGAATGAGGTGGACATGTTTGCAAAAGCCGTATTCCGTTTTTAGAATCTTTGTATTCATTTTTAAGAACCGCCACAACCCTACTATATAATGTTTTATAAAAAATATTTTAAGCGTCTATTTGACATTATTATCTCTGGAATAGCCCTCCTGCTGATAGGCTGGTTTATTATATTAGTTGCTCTATTCCTGTATTTTGCCAACAAGGGTGCAGGTGTATTTTTCTTACAGGAACGTCCTGGTAAGGATGGAAAAATATTCAAGGTTATCAAGTTCAAAACGATGACAGATGAACGGGATGAGAATGGACGATTATTGCCTGATGCACAAAGGTTGACTAAGGTGGGGCGATTTGTCCGTAGTACTAGTATTGATGAACTTCCTCAGCTGATTAATATTTTAAAAGGGGACATGGCTCTTATTGGTCCAAGACCTTTGTTGTTACATTATGCATGGGTATATACGGATTTTGAGAGAAGGAGAATGGAAGTAAAACCTGGCATTACCGGGTGGGCACAAGTGCATGGACGTAATCTTTTGAAACTGAGTAAGAAATTTGAACTTGATGTTTGGTATGTTGACCATTGTTCCCTATGGTTAGACATTAAAATTATTTGGATGACAATTATGAATGTTCTGAAACGCTCTGATATAGGTGAGGGTGCGGGGAATATGAAAGATATAGATGATGTAAACTTGGGGCAGCGTGTACAGGAGTACCGTAAAAAAATGGCTGCTAATATTCACAATGAAACCGTATGAAAGAGCTTAACGGAAAAAAATTGCTGATTCTGGGAGGCGATGCCAGATCTAAGGATATCGTGTTGTGCGCAAAACAAATGGGCGCATATACTATAGTAGCTGACTGGTATGATGTACAACGCTCACCGGCAAAACTTTTAGCGGATGAATATTGGAACCAGGATATTTTTCAGACAGATGAAATAGTGAAATTGATACAAGCGAATGGTGTTAATGGCGTAATTACAGGTTTCTCTGACTCTTATCTTTTACAGTATAATTCTATATGCAACGCTGCCGGTTTGCCTTGTTATGCATCTGCAGATGTTTTTAAGGTCACTTTAGATAAGTCATTATTTAAGCAACTGTGCATGGATAATGGTGTACCCGTAGTTCCCTCTTTTGACTTAAAATCTTTTGATCCCAGTATTATCTCAAAAGATTTCAAAGTGATTATAAAACCTGTAGATAATAGTGGTTCCAGGGGTATAAGAGTATGTGAAAGTCAGGAAGATTTTCCTTCATGTCTGGAATATGCATTGTCGTTCTCAGAAAAGAAACAAGTGGTTATTGAACGTTTCATGGAGATGGATACCTTCTCTTCTTCATACACTATACAAGATGGCGTTATCTCATTGTCAACTATGAACGATCGTATTGTTCATAAGGTTGCCGGGGCTGGTGCAGTAACCGCTGGTGGCATTTACCCTTCTAAATATATACATTCATATTTGGAAAAAATGGATGAAAAGGTTAAGGCAATGTACAGACACCTTGGAGTCAGGAATGGCGTTTTATTTATTCAAGGGTTTACAAATAGTGATGATTTCTTCTTTTATGAAATGGGGCATCGCCTAAGTGGGGGACGTCATTACATATTTACAAAGAACCAGAATAATACAAGTAGTCTGGAGTATCTGATAACATTTGCTTTGACAGGGAAAATGGCTGATTATTCTATTATTGATAGGGATAATGCTGTGTTTTCAAAGCTATGTTGCCAGGTTAATGTGTTAGGGAAGGAGGGCGATATTGCCAGAATAGAAGGATATGATTTTATTAAGAATATGCCCTGTGTCATATATTCATCATTAATGAAAAATGTTGGGGATCATATTGGAGCAGATGGAACAACGGCACAACAATGTGCTGGAATATATATGGTTGTGAATGACTATGATTGTTTTAAACAGAAGATAGAAGAAATTGAACAGCATTTTCTTATTCTTGATAAGGATGGGAATAATCTTGTTAAGTCTTATTTACAATGAATTAATTAATTTGATAAGATATGAAGTACTACACAATGAAAGATACCCGGGAGTTTCTTGAAAGTATAGGAATGCCAGGCGGTGACCTGTATGATTTACCAACATCTGAGAAACGTTTTCCTGATGGCGGTCAGTACCGCTTTGAGGTGCCGGGTATCCAAGGTCCTGGCCCCATGAAGGCTTTGCTTGAGGCACTGGATGAATACGGAATCAAGATTCACCGTGTAACCCAGACCAAGGGTATAATGTTCCTTACTGATGATGAAATAAGGCAAATGGTGGAGTATGCCAAGAAATGGGATGTGCAACTGATTCTGGCATGTGGGCCGCGAGCTACTACAGATACCTCTGCATCTGTTAAGACTGAGGAAGGGCAGCGTATGGGCTACCGCTTGCGCGGCGAGGAGCAGATTGTACGTGGCATCGAGGAAATAAAGCGTGGTGCACGTTTGGGCGTACGTGGATTCCTTATATATGATGAGGGCTTGCTCTTTGCTTTAAATGAGGCTCGTAAGAAAGGATATATCCCGGCAGACTGCCACTTCAAGGTGAGCGCACACAGCGGTCATGGAAATCCATGTTCAGCTCATGTTCTTGAATCATTGGGTGCAGACAGTATCAATCCTGTACGTGACATTCAAATTCAGATGCTGGCATCCATGCGTGCAGCAATTGATGTACCTATTGACCTGCACACAGAGAACCCAAAATCCAGTGGTGGCTTTATCCGTCACTATGAGGTGCCGGATTTTATCCGTGTAGCAGCACCGGTATATCTGAAGACAGGGGGATCTGTTGCAGCCAACCATAGTTACGACACTACGGAGAAGGAAGCACGCCAGCGTGCCAAGCAGGTGATGCTGGTCAAGAGAGTGATAGACGAGTATTATCCGGATGCAATAGTCTCTCCAAAATAAATATAAGTAATAAAGACCTATCAGCTGTCAATGGAAGATAGAATATATGGTTTGGGTGTTGAGCATCGTAAAAAAGAATATCTAATGAATAAAGAGATCACATATGAAGAATGCAAAAGATTAATGGTTGACATGATGGCTAATGTCGCGCATTTTTGTGATAAACATGATATCCGGTATTCTTTATCATATGGTACATTGATTGGTGCCATACGGCATAAAGGGTTTATTCCATGGGATGATGATATTGATATTATCATGTGGCGTGATGATTATGAACGTTTTGTCTCAACCTATAAGGATGAGCGTTATCAAATAATAGATGGTTCATTTAATATAAATCATTCACACATCAGAGTATCTGATCAGAAAACAATACTGAGATTGGATGAATTGCGCGGTCAGTTTTATAAGTATGGTTTGTGGATAGATGTTTTTCCGATAGACAAAGTTCCGGATTCAGAAAAGAAATATAATCGTTTTTTAAAAAAACTGTGGTTCCTATTTAAAATGCAGTCATTAGGTGAGGTTCATAGAAAGGGGTTTATAAATATAAAGAAGCTAGTATATTTTATTTGTAGGCCATTTCATTCCTTTTTTGGGAAGTGGGCTTTAAAAACAATGAAAAAATATAACAACAGTAATACTCATTCTGTTTCAGATTTGGGCTCATGGTATAATACTCCTCTTCATTTCCCCTATAGCTATATGGATGAATATGTAGATGTTGAATTTGAGGGGCACAAGTTTAAGGCAATCAAACAATATGATGCGTTCCTAAGAGGAATGTATGGCGACTACATGCAATTTCCTCCAATAGAAATGCAGAAACCTCATCATTCATACACAGCTTATTGGCGAGAATAAAAATATATTAAATAAAAATGAGACACCACTCTTATAATCCGGATTTTTCATTTGTAAAAGCTCCGATTGAATTCAACAAGTACACAGACCGTGACACCCTGCAATATTGTTTGGGCGCCACATTATATATGCCTGGAACAAAAGACATCAGGGAGAAAATAGTAAAACACGAGTTACCGGTTACATCATTTGTGATGTGCTGTGAAGATGCCATTAAGGAGGAGGATCTGCCTAAGGCTGAACAGAATATCCTTGACACGATGGATTTCTTTGCTGATGAAATTGAAGCAGGAAGACTCTCTATCAATGATATACCACTTATTTTTGTCCGTGTCAGGAATCCGGAGCAGTTCAAGAGTTTTGCTGGCCGCATGACTAAGAAGCAGGCTTCAGTACTTACAGGCTTTAATTTTCCAAAATTCAACAGCAAGAATGCCCTTGGCGTATTGCGTACATTGGTTGAGGTAAATAGTCGTTTAGGTGTTATTCTTTATGGCATGCCTATTCTTGAAGGTCCGGAGGTGGCTTTTGTGGAGAGTCGTAATCAGGAACTTCTGTTATTGCGTAACATCCTGGAACCTTATAAGAATCTGATTCTTAATATCCGTGTGGGTGGTACTGATATGTCATCGCTGTTTGGGGTGCGTCGTGGCATCAACTCTACCGTGTATGATATCATGCCTGTACGCGATGCATTGAGTGATGTGCTGAATTTCTTTAACCGTTATAGTGATTATTGCGTCTCTGCAGCTGTATGGGAGTATTTCCGTGCTTACAAGGATGATGACATTGATGATGTTATCAAACGCAATTTCCATAATGCCTTGATTAAAGGTGAGGATATTGTGAATCCCGCTATTGACGGATTGCTTAAAGAGGTGCTGATAGACCGTGCAAACGGATTTGTTGGTAAGACCATCATTCATCCTACCCATGCTAAGTTTGTCAACGCAATGTTTTCAGTGGTGGAAGAAGAATATAATGATGCCATTCAGATTCTCAACACCTCTGGCGGCGTCATCAAGAGCGAGGGTGGTGGTAAGATGAATGAAATAGGTCCTCACCACCGTTGGGCAGAAAAAATAGTAAAAAGGGCAGAGGTCTATGGCGTGGTAAAGAATGAGGATTCAGTGCTTGGACTGGTGCTGGGGCACAAAGATTAGAATCCATTGGATTGTAATCCAATAAAAATATGAAAAAGATCAAGATATTTGTGTGTTGTCATAAGCCATACGATGGCTATAGTGATGAGGTATATACTCCTTTACATGTAGGAAGAGCCATTTCAACATGTACTGATGAGATGAAGAATATGATAGGCGACGACACGGGTGATAATATCAGTGAAAAGAATCCTTATTATAGTGAAGCCACAGGTATATATTGGATATGGAAGAATGTTCATGATGTAGAATATGTGGGATTGATACATTACCGTAGAGATTTTGCAATCAGATTTACAGAAGATAATATTGATAACTTCTTTAAAGATGGAACTGAAGTTATCATGATGAAGAATTATAAACTTCTACATAGATGGTATACGGCCTTTATGTATTCTCAAATTGAAGATTTGGCAATATTAAAAGGTGCAATAGAAAAAGTTTGTCCGGACTACATGAGGACTTTTGATATGTTTATGAATGATTATTATGATTATCCTTATAATATGGTAATCTGTAAGAAAGAACTGTATGATAAGTATGCAAAATGGATGTTTGATATCTGTTTTGAGATGGAAAAATACGTTATTCCTTCAGGTTATTCTAACTCTAGAAGATGTTTTGGCTATATCGCGGAATTACTTACCCCGATTTATTTCTTACATAATAACCATAAAATAAAAAATGTCAAAATACTTAGAGAAGGTGTTGTCGCAAAGACTTCTTTTATTATTCGTTTCTGTGCATTTATATTACACAATACAGTGTATAGATTTGAAAAAGGCAAGCCTTATAGCATTCCCGATTCTGTTTACCGTGGATTAAAAAGCGATGGTATTGTTTTTCCATTCAAACATTAAAAAAATATGAAAGTAATCCTTGGGACAATGAACTTTGGACCGCAGTTGGACATGGAGGCCAGCCGCACTATGACCCAATCATTCCTGAAGACCGGCTTTAAAGAGCTGGATACCGCTTACGTTTATAATAATGGAGATACCGAGCGTTACTTAGGCGAGATACTTCCTGCCCTTGAGGGCTACTATCTGGCCACAAAGGTTCATCCGCGTATTACAGGCAAGTTGGACAAGGAGACCATACTTATGGAGTTTAATGAATCACTGAAGCGGATGAATGTTGACAAGGTGGATTTGCTCTACTTCCATTTTCCTGATGGAAAGACTCCTATTGATGAGGCTCTTGAGACGGTAGCTGAACTCTATGAGCAGGGTAAGGTAAAGGAACTGGGATTAAGCAACTATCCTGCATGGCAGGTGGTTGACATTTGGCATAAGTGTGATAAATACGGTTGCCCCAAACCTACCGTTTACCAAGGAATGTACAATGCGCTATGCCGCAACGTTGAACCTGAATTGTTTCCTGCAATCCGTGCTTTAGGGATGCGCTTCTATGCTTTCAATCCGCTGGCCGGCGGAATGCTCACAGGTAAGCACCATCATTTTGAGGATGCACCGGAGCCAGGCAGGTTTGCCCGTCTTAAGAGTTACCGTGACCGCTACTGGAAGCAGAGCTACTTTGATGCCGTAGATGAAATCCGTAAGGCTTGTGATATGGAAGGGATTCCTATGGCGGAGGCTGCATATCGCTGGCTTTGCAACCATTCCTCTCTTGATGCAACCAAGGGTGACGGTATTCTGCTTGGAGCCTCCAAAATAACGCAGATGGAACAGAATATGGAAGCGGCTAAGAAAGGCGAACTGCCACAGTCTATTCTGGATGCTTTGAATGCTGCCTGGGAGATAGCAAAACCGGATAGTCCGGCATACTTCAAGTTTTTCTGATACAAACTTCTTGTAAGGATTCATGGATAGTGTAGAAAGAGTAGCATCAACTCCTATTAATAAAAGGGATACTTTTTTTGATTCAGCAAAGACAATCTTAATGTATTTGGTTGTTTTTGCCCATTGCATTATCTATCTGATTGGGGGAGAAAAAAATTATGATACATGTGATTTAATAGTGTATAATTTCCTTGTCCTGATTCTCATGCCTCTTTTTACGTTTATATCAGGATATTTCTATAATGCAGAGAATTCTATTAGGAAGAGTTGTCTAGGGCTGTTCTCCGCTTTCCTGTTGTTCCATATTATTGGGTTTTTAATTAGCCCACCTCGTTCTATGCAAGAGTTAATTACTCCAGTCCATGTAATATGGTATTTGTTGAGTCTGTGCTATTGGAGGGCTATAGTTCATGTGCTGAATATGTATATAAAGAGGAAGTGGATTTGGCTTGTGCTGTCATTGTTTTTTATGATAATAGCAGGTTATATTCCCATATCCAGAGAATTATCTTTCCAGCGTACATTCGCTTATTTCCCATTCTTCATATTAGGAAATATGATGAGAGGAACGGATTTTACAGGTTGGGTTAAAAGACAGAATAAGTATATGTGTGGAATAATCCTTCTATCTTTTATCATTGTTTTGTTTTTCTATCATCCATATAGTAAATGGCTTCTTTCCGGTTGGAGTTCTTTTTATCAATATCCTTGTACTTTGATTCTGGCCCCATTTGTAAAAATAATGTGGCTATTGTTAGCCGGTATCATTGGAATTGCCTTCCTGTGTTTAATTCCAGATATTAAAATATTATCATCTCAAGGAAGCAAGACTCTAACTGTCTATTTGTTACATAGTTACCCTATTCTTATGATGGCGAAGATGGGTGTTCGGATAGATAATTTTTTTTATTTGATAGTTATATCTTTAGTGATGTTTTTTGTCACTAATTATATGCATAATTTTAAGGTCATACGTTGGATAACTTGTCCGTTAAAATAGGGACAATTTTAATATGAATGTTTCACAGACATTTTTTAAAGAGATAGACTGTGTAGCACAGAGAGAGATTCCTACTGATATCCTGGCTAGAGCTCGTTATTCTTTGTTGGACTATCTTGCTGTGACTTGTGCCGGTGCACGGTTCCAGAAAGATAAGGTTAAGGGCTACTTTGAATTTGCCCAACCGGAGCAAGGGCAATTTAAGGCAATTGGAACCGGAGAGAGTCTTGTCCTGAAAGAGGCTGTTTTTATGAACGGTCTAAATGCTCATGCACTGGATTTTGATGACGGAACTAATGCCGGGATAATTCATCTGGGATCTCCTATATTCTCACTGTTGATTCCATTGGCCCAGCGATATGGAATTAGCGTTAATGAGATGCTGAAAGCCGCCATAGTTGGATATGAGGCGTCTTTTACTATGGCTGTTTCCATCCAGCCCAAACATAAGGCTTTAGGATTCCATGCTACGGGAACATGTGGTATGCTTGGTGCAACACTGGCAGCTGCGAATATGCTTGGATTTTGTGAAGAAGAGCGTTTTCAGGCTTTTGCAGCCGCATGTGTAGCGGCATCTGGGATGCTTAAGGTGTTGGATGATGGCTCTGAGTTGAAACCGTATAATGTGGCTAAGACAGCATTGTTGTCATTGACCAGTCTTCAACTTGCTAAAGCTGGATTTAAAGGTCATCCGGACCCTCTTGGCGGCTATCGCGGTTTCCTTAAGATGATGTCTGGTAATGAGAATACGGAGATAAAGCCAACGTTGCTTAATGGCACATACGCCATCATGAAGAGCTACACCAAACCATATGCATCTTGCCGCTATACTCATCCACCTGTTGAGGCTACCATCAATCTGCGTAACCGATATGGATTAAAGCCGGATATGATTGATAGGATAAAGGTACAGACATATAATCTGGCAGTATCCGGGCACGACCATACGGATATACAAGGAGCCTATTCTGCAAAGATGAGTACGCCATACAGCACTGCCGTTGCTCTGATTTATGGAAAGGGTGGATTGCAGGAGTTTGGTGATGAAGCCTTGAAGAATCCTGTTGTGAAAGACCTTACCGGAAAAGTTGAGGTCGTGTCTGATGAAGAACTGAGCCGCATCTTCCCGGAAAAACAATCCGCCATTGTGACGATAGAAGCCTGCGGAAAGAAGTATTCTGAGCGTGTGGATTTCCCTAAAGGAGAGCCTGAGAATCCGTTGACTGACGAGGAGTTCTATAACCGTTATGCTGACTTGATGACATATGGTGGCATTGGGAAGGTCGTATATGACGATGTATATAAGAAAGTAAACGAACCCGATACAAAGGTTGAGGATCTTATCAAAAATCTGTAAAGATGGTAAATCTGAAAGCATTATTTGAGGCATTGGATGGGATGGGAGTGGACTTCTTTACCGGAGTTCCAGACTCGTTACTGAATGATTTCTGCCTCTATTTGACAAATTATATGGATGCCCGGCAGCACGTGATGGCAGCCAATGAAGGTAATGCCATTGCTATTGCAGCCGGTCATTATATGGCAACAGGTAAGCTGCCGCTGGTCTATATGCAGAACTCTGGCATAGGGAATGCCACCAATCCATTGTTGTCATTGGCACATGACTGCGTATATGGTATTCCTATGCTCTTGGTTATAGGCTGGCGTGGTGATCCTGCCATAAATGATCATGCACAGCACAAGAAACAGGGTGAACTGACTCCCGTATTGATGAAGGATATGGATATCCCTTACTATATACTGGATGATGAGAATACGGTGGTTGAGAAGTTTCGTATGGCTGCAGACAAGGCACGTGAGATTTCATCACCTGTGGCGCTGATAGCCAAGAAAGCCATCCTTACACAGAAGGAAAAGAAACAGCAATACCCGGAAAGCCCGCTGATGAATCGTGAGGAGGCAATAGCTGCTGTTGTAGATATGCTTGGAGATGAAGCAATATATCTGGCTACGACAGGCCGTGCTACCCGTGAGGTGCATGAGCAGCTGAAACAACATAATGTTGGGGCTGGTCATGAGTTCCAGAATGTAGGTTCTATGGGGCATGTATCATCTGTGGGTCTTGGATTGGCTCTTGCCTGCCCGGAAAAGAAGATTGTGGTGTTTGACGGTGATGCTGCCGCAGTGATGCACATGGGAGCTTTAGCTACAAACTGCCGATATAAGGCTGGAAATATAATTCATATATTGCTTAACAATGGCGTGAATGAATCTGTGGGTGGTCAGCCTTCTGCCGGTTTTGTGATTAACTTGACAGGAGTGGCAGAGGCTTGTGGCTACCGTACCCCAGGACATGCGGTCGAAACAAAGGATGAATTGAAACGCATAATCAATGAGTATAAGATTGGTGATATGCCTCTGTTCATCGATGTGCATGTGCGTCAGGGTATCCGCTCAGATCTGCCTAAACTTGGTATTGACCACAAGGCTGTGAAGAGAGAATTGATGGAGAATCTAAAGAGGTAATCATGATTGAGTTAACAACACCATTTAGTGAGGAAGCTATCAGCCAGTTGAATGTTGGTGATGTGGTATCCATTAGCGGAGAGATATTCTGTGGCCGTGATGCAGTGTTGCCCCGCATCTGCAAGGAGTTGGAGGCTGGTGTATGGGATGAACGCGGGATTGATTTTAAAGGCGGTGTGATATTTCATACCGCAGTCAGTCCTGCCGGAGTAGGCCCTACCTCCAGCAATAAACTGGAGATAGAAGGCAGCTTTGAAGTGTTGTCAAAACTTGGTGGTATCAAGATGCATTTGGGTAAAGGTGCCATCAAGCCTGAGACTGTGAAGATACTTGCAGAAAACAACGCTGTGTTTGCCATCATACCACCTGTTACAGCACTCCTGGAAAGCCAGACTTTAGAGAGGGAATGTGTGGCATGGCCGGAATTAGGCATGGAGGCGCTATATAGAATCAAGGTCAAGAACTATCAGGCAATCATTGCCGCAGCAAAGGGGAGGAGCGTATATGAATAGTATTATTGATAAAGTTGCTGATTGCCTGGTACGTGCCGGCTCAACCTTCCGTAAGGATCAGAAAGAGGCTTATCGCAGGGCAATAGCCGATGAGCAGATAGAGAGTTCCTGCTGGGTTATGAAACAGGTTCTTGAGAACGCATTGATAGCGGAGAAACGCCGTAGCCCGCTTTGTGATGATACGGGTATTCCTCATCTGTTTCTTGAAGTAGGGAAGAACCGTGCTTTGACAGGTGAAATGTTGGAACTGATTAAGGAAGGCGTTCGTCAAGGACTCCGTAAGCTTCCTGGTCGTCCTATGGCTATCAAGGGTGATGATAATGCCCGTATAGACCAGAGTGGTGGACTGAATGAGGACAGCGGTGCGTTGGACGCATCTCCCATACTGATAAAACCGGTTGATGAAGATATAATCCGTCTTACCGTGCTGATGCTTGGCGGCGGGCCGGCTATTCGTGGCATTACTCAGCGCGTGTTCCACAAACATAGTGTGGATGTGGTGATTGAGGAGATTGTGAGCCGTGCCAAGCCTGCTGTCAGCCAGCTGGGGTGTTCACCCTGTACATTGGCCATAGGCATAGGGCGCAGTCAGTTTGAGGCTACCAGCATGATGATGGAGGCTATGGCCAAAGGTGATTATGGCGTTCAGAGTGATTTTGAGAGGCGCATCACTGATATGGTAAATGAGGCTAATGTGGGTCCTCTTGGATTGGGAGGCAATCATAGTGTCTTGGCTACTTTTGCCAAGATTGGCCCGCAGCGTGCCAGCGGTGTGAGGATTGTGGCATTAAGACCCTGCTGCTGTTTTGAGCCCAGGAGAGCAAGTGTTGATCTATAATCCCATCAGTAATAATGTATTTTCTCTACAGACAAGATGTTCTTCCGGCTATGCCTATGTTGGCAGAAAACGCTATTATAAAGAAACAAATACCCAATCCATTTGTAAAGAATATGCATTCTATGCAAATGGGGCGGAAGAGGTTTTGGTATTTTATGTTTATGTCTTTTCTGTTTCGAGGCTTTTCTCGTGTGTTTGTAGAGTATGATTATATTGTCAATAAAACCATAGTCTCAAAGGCTGTTCTTATATCAAAAGTTCCTTTGTATAAGTTCCTCCCTTCAAAAGGGATTCACTTGTGTTATTGTGAGACTATTCCTGAAGCACGCGGAAAGGGATACTATCCGCAATTGCTGAGCTTTATTCAGAATGATTTCCGCTCTGATGATTTATATATGGTAGTTGATGAAAAGAATATATCCAGTATCCGGGGGATAGAAAAAGCGGGGTTTAAGAGATGTGGTAAGGTCCTGAAGTTGGATAATGGAACTTTTGTGGAGGTTAAGTAGCCAAATGTTGATGAAATGCGGGATGTAACTGTTTTATGCTCAGATGTAATTAATAGTCTGGGGCTTGTAAGAGCATTAGGAGAAGCGGGATACAGTGTAGAGTGCTTTTGCTATGGTAAAAGCCCTGGGTATATAATGGGTAGTAAATATGTTGGCAAAGGCTTAAGTTTCAAGTCATGTGAAGAGGCAATAACGTATTTGGTCAATGACTATCCAATTAAGGATGAGAAACCGGTTCTTTTTACAATACCTGATCCACCGCAATACTATGCTGATTTACATCTGAATGAACTCAGTCAGAAATTCGTAATCTTTAATGCGGGGGAACCTGGACGGGTTGTATATTGGATGGACAAATTCAACATCTCCTCTTTAGCTCGTAAATATGGCTTTAATGTGCCTTGGATGATCAAATTGAATAAAAAAAATGATGCCGTCCCCAAAGATATAAAGTTTCCTGTTTTCATTAAGTCATCAAATAGTACCCAAGGCGGTAAAGTAGATGAGGGGATTTGTTATAATGATGAAGAATTGATAAACAAAATTCATAATCTTACCTCCGATAATTTCATTATAATGGAATATGTAAAGAAGGCCAAGGAAATAAACTATTTTGGCATTGCCATTAAGGAGCACGTTTACATTGACTATAATGATGTGAGAGAGAGATTCCGAAAGGACGGATACGGATATTACAATTCATTCCATTTATGTGATTACGATGAATTCCATCAAAGAATGGTTGATATGATGAAAGAAACGCAGTATCAAGGTCTTTTTGATGTGGAATTTCTGGTAGGTGAAGATGGAGAGAAGTATTTCACTGAAGTTAACTTTAGGGTTGATGGTGAAGTTTATAAGCTGGTCCCTGGAATAAATTTTGCAGATTATTGGTGCAAGTTAGTAGATATCCCTCAAAAGAAGTTGCCGGAAAGATTAAGGACCGGCAAAGATTCTTTTTACGGGATTACCGAGGTGGGCGATTTCAGGACAAGTGTTCTGACGGGAAAGATTAATTGGGCTGTCTGGTTGTGTCAGTTCTTTAGAGCTGATAAGCGGATGCTTTTTAACATAAAGGATCCTCTTCCGTTTTTCATAAAGATTAAAGATGCCATTAAACATAGATATGCTCTAAGGCGAGGCGTTTGATATGTATATGAATTTGGTTTCTGTCATTATCCCTGTTTATCAAGTTTCAGATTATGTGGAACGATGCGTTCTATCTGTGATGGCTCAGTCTTATACCACAATTGAGTGCATTCTGATAGATGATAAGACACAAGATGACAGTATTATTAAGTGTGAAAGGCTAATTGAAGAATATAAAGGTCCTATCCGGTTTAAGATTCTTCATCATGGTACAAATCGCGGATTATCTGCAGCAAGGAATACGGGTACATTAGCTGCAAGCGGAGAGTATGTTTTCTATCTGGATAGTGATGATGAGATTACATCAGACTGTATTGAGAAGCTGGTATCTGCTGCTCAGGCTAATCCAGCTGCAGAGATTGTGGTAGGTAATACCCAGGTTTATAAGGATGGAAAACCTGGTAAGATATGGATTAAAGATGAAGTTCCGTCAGTTATCAATGGCAATGACACGATAGTGTCTTTCTTTCATAGGAAACTTATTCCCAATGCGGTATGGAACAAACTGATAAAATTATCGTTCATTAAAGATAATGGGTTGTTCAATAAGGAAGGTATAATACATGAAGACATTTTATGGATGTTCTATGTCATGAAGTATCTGTCACATATTGTACTGGTTAAAGATGTGACGAGCCATTATCTAATGAGGCCTGGCTCAATTTCCACAAGTGCTAGTAAGAGTGACGAAGGGAGTAATTATATGGTCGTTTATGATGATATCATTCATAACCTTACAAAAGGTCGCGAAAAAAAAGAGATAAGACGTTATATGAAAGACTTCTGTAAGTGTTCCTTAGCATATGGAACTATGTTCCCTTACTACAAAAAACTGCATAAATTCTTCTTGATTAAGTCGCTCCGTTTTTTTAGTTGGAAATCCAGCTTTGTTCTAGCTTCAACAGGACTGATTGGGTGTTTTAAGAATCCATCAACTGTTTTTAACCGTTTGAATGGTTTGCGTAGTAAAACTTTCAATAATTTGAAAAGATTCTGATAAATGTATAAGCATTTCTTTAAGCGCTTCCTGGACTTTTGGATTGCGCTTATTGCACTGATATTTATTAGCCCAATATTACTGGTCGTTACTGTTTGGCTTCACATTGCGAACAAAGGCGCGGGAGCATTTTTCTATCAGGATAGACCTGGTTATAAGGGTAAAATCTTCAGGGTTATCAAGTTTAAATCCATGAGTGACGAGAAGAATGCCAGTGGTAATCTTCTGCCCGAGGAATTGAGAGTAACAAAACCAGGGAGGTTTGTAAGAAAAACTTCTCTTGACGAACTGCCGCAACTCTTTAATGTATTGAAGGGTGATATGTCATTGATTGGTCCACGGCCTCTTATACCGCGTTACCTGGAACTGTATTCTCCAGAACAGGCACGCCGGCATGAAGTGAGACCCGGCATTACAGGATGGGCGCAAGTTAATGGTAGGAATAGCATTACTTGGACTGAGAAATTCAAACTCGACGTATGGTATGTTGATCATTGCTCTTTTCTTTTGGATATGAAGATTTTGTGGAAAACGGTTATTAACGTCCTCACTCATAAGGGCATTGATTCGAGTGAAGGGAAAGTTGGAGCAGAAGGGTTTAATGGAAAAAATTAAATACGTCAGCCGAATGACAACGTAGAGGCAAAATGAAAGATATTGCGATTTTTGGTGCAGGTGGTTTTGGTAAAGAAGTTGCCTGCTTGATCAAGAGAATAAACGAGAAAGAACCAACGTGGAATCTTATTGGTTTTTTTGATGATAATACTGAGTTGAAGGGAAAGATGATCTCACATTTCGCTCCTTGTCTGGGCGGAATGGATGAACTGAACAAGTATCCCGGTGAATTATCAGTAGTAATGGCTATCGGTAATCCACATGTTGTGAAACTATTGGTGGGAAAGATTGAAAATAAGCATATTTCATTCCCCAATTTAATAGACAGGTCTTTTTATCTTGCAGATCCTGAGACATTCGTCATAGGAAAAGGTAATATCATTCAAGGTCCAGGCTGTGTGACGTGTGATGTTACAATCGGTGACTTTAATATTTTCAATGGAAATGTGGTTGTGGGGCATGATGTGAAAATAGGATCATTCAATACATTTATGTCTGATGCCAGAATATCAGGTGAGGTATCTGTAGGAGAGTTGAATTTCTTTGGTGTCCGTTCCATCGTTATTCAACAGCTGAAGATTGGTAATAATGTTAGAGTGGGCGCTGGCAGTGTGTTGATGACCAAGCCCAAGGATGACACTTTATATATTGGCGTTCCTGCCAAAAAAACAGAATTTTAATTATTAAATATCATTTATAATCAAGTGAATATGAAAAGTTTAAGCGAATTCGTAGAACTCTTTGCCGAGCAGTTGGAAGAGACTGATGCCAGCGAAATTACCGCTGCTACAGTATTCCATGATCTTGAAGAATGGTCAAGTCTGATTGGTCTTAGCATTGTGGCTATGGTTGATGAGGAATTTGACGTGGCCCTGAAGGGTGATGACCTTAAGAACTCTGTGACCATAGAAGATTTGTACAACAAAGTAGTTGCAAAGCTATAATCTTATGGCTTTTCTGGATTTTAAGGACGTTAGGATAGCAGGTATCAGTGCCGGTGTTCCTAATACAATTTCAAGCAACCTTCATCCTACGGCTGATGACAAGATATCATCTGATTATTCACCGGAGGAATATGTCAAAACCACGGGTGTTAAAGAACGTCGTACGTCAGATTCTCTCACAACAGCAGACCTTGGCTATTACGCAGCTGAGCAGTTGATAGCTGACCTGGGTTGGGATAAGAACGAGATTGATGCCTTGATATTCGTGTCACAGAGCCACGACTATATCCTGCCGGCTACTGCATGTATCCTCCAGGACCGTCTTGGCTTGAGCAAGGAGTGCTATGCTTTTGATGGCAGCATAGGTTGCAGCGGATGGGTTTATGGAGTAAGTACTGCAGCATCACTTCTAGGCGAAGGAAAAATGAAGAAGGTGCTGTTGATATGCGGCGATGCCAAGAAACGTTTCAGAATTTCCGGCAGTTTGCTCAGAGATCCGCTTTTTGGAAGCGCCGGCACAGCTACAGCCATAGAGTATGCTGAAGGCGAAGCTGGCATCCAGTGTCATTTTGGTACTGATGGGTCAGGCTTTGACGCTATTATAACTCCTGACGGAGGCTCCCGAAGTCCGTTTAATCCTCACAGTCTTGATTTTGAGGATGTGGATGGAAAGCAGATGTGCCGTATGGAGACTCGCATGAAGGGTGTGGACGTATTCTCCTTTGGTATCACTACAGCACCCAAATCAGTCAGGAAATGTGCTGAACATTTTGGCTTTGACTATCTTGATGCAGACTATTTCATCTTCCATCAGGCAAACATGAAGATGAACAATATGATAGCCAAGAAGCTTAAATTGCCTGAAGAGAAGGTTCCGTCATGCATGTATTGCTTTGGTAATACATCATCAGCCTCAATCCCCCTTACAATAGTTAGTGAGCTGCGAGGGAAGTGTGAGAACGGCAAGCAGTTCATCTGCTGTGGTTTCGGCGTAGGACTGTCATGGGGAACCATACGTTTCACGAGTAACAATATGATTGTGTCTAACCTGGTTGAGGTGGACGATAGCCAAGCAGATAAGAAATATGTCATATAATCCATTCTCATTAGCCGGGAAAACAGTGCTTGTGACAGGTGCCTCATCAGGCATCGGCCAAGCTACGGCAATAGAATGCTCCAAAATGGGGGCGAAAGTTGTTATTACAGGTAGGAATGTTGAAAGACTCCAGGAGACATTCTGTCAACTTGAAGGCGAAGGACATGTTCAGATAGTTGCCGACCTTAACAAGGAAGAAGACATTGAGCGCCTTGAAGCAGAATGTCCTGTGATTGACGGACTTGTGAACAATGCCGGCAGAGGCATAAGCAGGCCTGTAAATTTCATCAAGCCGGATGACCTCCAGGAGGTTTTTCAAACTAACTTGTTCGGTGTAGCTCTGCTTACTAAGATGCTTCTGAAAAAAAAGAAGATAGCTAAAGGTGGTTCAATTGTATTCACCTCTTCAATATCTTCATACATGACTGCTCCGGGCTTATCAATTTATGCTTCATCCAAGGCTGCATTAAGTGCTTATATGCGTACTTGCGCTATAGAACTGGGCGTGAAAGGCATCAGGTGCAATGCTGTCTTGCCGGGGATGGTTGAAACCAAACTTATCAATGGCGGTACCTATACAGATGAAGACAAGCAGAAAGATATGACCCTCTATCCGCTGGGGCGGTATGGCAGACCGACTGATATTGCTCATGGCATTATTTATCTGCTGAGCGATGCCAGCGTGTGGGTAACTGGCCTGGAACTGGTAATTGATGGGGGGAGAATGCTGAAATAATCCTGTTACCGGAAAGAAATAACGATGGCAATCGTAACCTATAAGAATGTAGGTATTACGGCTCTTGCGGCGTGTGTACCAAGACATGTTATAGATAACTATCACTATGACCTGGATTTATGGCCGGAAGAGGAAGTAATGAAGGTTGTTGACAAGGTGGGTGTGGCAGAACGTCGTTTTGCAGATGAAAAGACATGTGCCTCTGACCTCTGCTTTGCGGCAGCAGAGCGACTGATAGAAGATAACAGTATTGACAGAAGTGAAATAGACCTGGTGGTGTTTTTGTCACAAACGCCGGACTATCGTATGCCAGCTACGAGTATTCTGCTACAAGACAGGCTTGGATTACCTATGTCTACTATGGCTTTCGATATATCTTTGGGCTGCTCCGGTTTTATCAGTGCGTTAAGTATCGTCTATGCCATGATGCAGAATAACGGATTCAGGAAAGCTTTACTGCTTGATGGTGAGACGCGATCAAAAGTGTATAGCAGGAAGGATAGGCGAGAGGCCTTTATATTTGGTGACGCAGGCGTAGCAGCATTGATTGAACGCGACAGGAAGTTTGATGAGAGTCATTTCTCAATAAACAGTGACGGCTCGCGCGGTGAACTCATAATGATACCTGGAGGAGGTTACAGGAACATGAGTTCTGTAGAGACACTACGTGAAAAGGTAGTCGATGAGTATGGTAATATACGCAGTGACGAACACGGCCACATGAACGGTGCTGATGTCTTCAACTTTGTGATAGTGGAAGTACCCAAAGACATAAAACGGTTGATGGCTGCATCAGGTGAAGACATCCAGAAGATGGACTATTATGTGTTTCATCAGGCTAATGCTTTTATCAACAACTACATTGCCAGGAAAATGAAGCTTGATGCTGAGAGAATTCCATGGACCATACAGAAGTATGGCAATACCTCATCGGTATCAGTCCCTTTAACTATTGCCAGTGAGCTGAAGGATAAAATGGCGGGTAAGAAGAAACTGATGATGAGTGCCTTTGGAGTAGGGATGGCATGGGCTACGGCCATTGTGCCATTTGTGGATTGTAAGATAAGTGATATCGTGGAAATCTGAGAAACGCAGAAAGATGGCAAAAAGACAGATAGGAATCCTGACATTCTGGTATGCGGTTAATCCTGGCTCGGCGTTGCAAGCGTATGGTTTATGGAAAACAATCAGTTCGCTAAGTGCGGACATTGAATGTCATTTAATCAATTATCAGGAAACAAATTATCGTAGTTCGTTTTTTAAATTTCCATGGCCTCCTAAGATCAAGCAAACAATTGTCTGTCTTTTCCTGACATGCTGGTACCATAGATTTCAAAGATTCTGGAAAGGAATGGAATCAGCGTTAAAACCGGACAGGCGGATGGACGAAGATAAACTTAAGGGCATTGGCGGGTATGATTGTATTGTAGTGGGTAGCGATCAGGTCTGGAATACTGATTTGACGAATAAAAACTACAACTTCTTTCTACCGTTCATTACTGGTGTAAAAAAGGTTTCTTATGCAGCCAGTATAGGACTGCAAGACTTTCCTGAAGAAGATAAAAAGGCTATCAGCGGATTCTTGAGAGATTTTAGCTGTCTGTCAGTCCGTGAGACTGCAGCGCAGGATGCAATTGAAAAATTAATCGGTGTACGGCCTCAGTTGATGATGGATCCATCGCTATTGCTTAACAAAGACCAGTATGAGACTATAACTGATTATCCTGAATACAAGAAGAAATACATTCTTTTATACCTGAGGCATAAAAACAGAAGAATTACTCTTTTAGCCGAAAAAATGGCTAAAGAAAAAGGATTACGGATTATTGAGTGTCATGGAGGAATAGGTAAGATCTCCAGAAATCATCATATAGTACGCCAGCCCGATCCTAAAAGGTGGTTGGGCTTGATAAGCGATGCAGAGTATGTCTTTACTGACAGTTTTCACGGCTGCGCATTCTGCATTAACTTAAACAAACCTTTCTATGTGATGATCAGCTCTGAGAATGCGGAAATGTCATCCCGAATATACCATATCCTGGATAGATATGGAATGAAAGACAGATTGATTACAGAAGATGCAGACATCATGCCGATGCCGGAGCTTGATTTTGAAGAAAGCAATAAACTGTTAGATCAAGACAGAGAATGTGCTATAAACTATTTGAAGTCTGCATTGGGTATAAACGCGTGATATCATGATACCCCTTCTATACAAAACTCCGGAAGAATGTTGCGGATGCCAGGCTTGTTCAAATATATGCCCCAAGGACGCGATTTCTTTTAAGGAGGACAGATACGGATTCCTGTTTCCGGAGGTTGATGAGAATCTCTGTATTGGATGTGGAAGGTGTGAAAGTGTCTGTGCCTTTCAGAATCATGAAAAAGAAGATAGGAGAACGCCTATTAAAGGGTACGCAGCTGTTCTGCAAGATGAGAATAGATTGAAACAATCAACTTCCGGCGGAGTGTTTTGGGCTGTCGCGGAATGGGTAATAGGGCACGGAGGTTGTGTATTCGGTGTGGTTTGGGATGCTGAAATGAACGCCGTACATACTTGTGCTGAGACATTGGAACAATTGGTGCCGATGCAAGGTTCAAAGTATGTTCAAAGCAATGTGGGTAATGCATATAAACGGGTTAAGGAAGAACTGGGAAAAAACAGATGGGTTCTTTTTAGTGGTACACCATGCCAAGTTGCTGCGTTGAGGTGTTTTTTAGGTGAGAAAGAATATGAAAAGCTGATTGCTATTGACCTGGTTTGTCATGGCGTTCCCAATAACGCATATTTTCATAACATGCTTTCATCTTTAGAAAAAGAATATAAAGGAAAGATTGTTGACTTACATTTCAGGCATAAAAATCCTGATTGGCTAAATGAGAGTATCCGGATAAAATTCAAAAAAGGGGCAAAATACTTTACTAAAAACATATTTCACCTTGAATCCCTTTATTATATGACATTTGGATTCTCAAACCAGTGCTGCCGGCAATCATGTGCAAGGTGTAAATATGCTTCATCCATGAGAGTGGGTGATATAACCATCGGGGATTTCTGGGGATATAAGAAGGCCGGTATAAAACTGGCATACAAAAAAGGACTTTCATGTTTATTGGTGAACAATGAAAAAGTACTTCATATATTGCCGGAATTAAAGCTTTCATTTCAGGAAGTACCATTAGAAAAAGTCATTAATGGCAATGCCCAGTTAATGCATCCTAATTATAAAGATGAGAGATGGGATAAAGTGATGGATTCTTTTGCCAAGGGAGGATATGAAAAGCTGGAGATGGAGTTCAGACAGCGGAATGCCAAACTTATCAGGAGATTCAGTATAATGAAGTTACTGCCACCTGTGTTATTGGCTTACCTGAGGAGAATAAAATACAGTTAATATGAAGGCATTCATATTCCCCGGTCAAGGCTGCCAGAAAGAGGGGATGGGCAGTGACCTATATGCTCAGTTCCCCAAAGCTAAAGAACTGTTTGAGAGGGCTGATGATTTTCTGGGTTTCAAGATAACTGACGTGATGTTTCACGGCACGGAAGAGGAACTTATGGAAACCAGGAACACACAGCCGTCAGTGTTTGTGTATGAGACTATTCTTGCACTGTGCCAGGATGACGTGAAACCGGACTGTGTGGCCGGTCATTCATTGGGTGAGTTTGCCGCGCTGGTGATTGCCGGTGCCATCACTTTTGAAGAAGGCTTGAATCTGGTGCTTAACCGTGCCCTGATAGGACAGAAGGCATCGGACAAGGCTCCAGTGAAGACGGGGATGGGAGCTGTGATAGGCCTTCCGGATGAATATGTTGAAAAACGCATCAAAGAGATATGGGAAGAGGTGGGCGAGCCGCTCTACTTTGCCAACTACAATGGTCCCGGACAGGTGGTAATAAGCGGTAGCCGCAAGGCGGTTCGTGCTGCCTGTAAGGCGTTTATGACAGAGGGGGCCAAGAAGGCTGTCCCGCTGGCTATAGGCGGATCATTCCATACACCGTTTATGGATGAAGCCCGTGAAGAACTGGGTGCTATCATAAAGACGGTGAACTTTAAACCTGCAACTATCCCCGTATATCAGTGTGTGGATGCCCTGCCGCATACCGATCCTGAAGAAATACGTGCCAATCTGATACAGCACATAACGCATCCCGTATTGTGGACTGATATGACCCACAATATGGTCAAGGATGGCGTAAGTGAGTTTTATGAAGTGGGTACTGACGATACGCTTGAAAAGATTGTGCGCCGTATGTACCCCAGTTTACATGAGCAGTCGCTACTAGATGTACCAACATATGCCGGTAAGATTCAGAAATATTTGTTTAACAATTAATATTCAAATAATATGTCATTAGATGAATTTGTAAAGGCATTTGCTGCTGAGTTTGACGAGACTCCGGAAGAAATCTTCAAGGCTGATACGTGCTACAAGGATCTGGATGAATGGGGCTCACTGGTAGCGCTATCTATAATATCGATGGTGGACGATGAGATGAACAAGCGTCTGACAGGTGCAGAACTGCGTAAGTGCAATACAATAGAGGAACTTTTCAACCTTATTGAGGCAAAGTAAGATGTCTTCAATAAGCGCAAAGAATATCGCTATCAGGGGAATGGCGGGTTGTGTACCTGCCCGTGTGGAGGAGAACAAGGATTATCCCGGCATCACCCCTGAAGAAGTAGAGAAATATATTGCGGCCACAGGCGTGGTGCGCCGTCACTGCGCCATCCATGATGGCAGCATCTGCACCAGTGACCTGTGCCAGAAGGCGGCCGTGAAGTTGATGGATGACCTGGGGTGGGACAAGAGTGAGATAGACTTACTTGTCTTTGTTTCCCATACTACAGATTATAAGCTGCCTGCCACTGCCATTGTGCTGCAGGACAAGATGGGGTTACCAACCTCATGCCTTGCCTTTGACATTACCCTGGGCTGCTCAGGTTTTCTTGTGGGCCTTGGCGTGATGGGTAACCTGATGGCCTCAGGGGCCTTCCGTAAAGGCCTGCTGATGGTAGGAAATACACAGTCTGAATATGCCAGTCCGGAGGATCGCAGCATGGCCCTGCTTCTGGGCGATGCGGGTACGGTGACGGCCATAGAGTATGACCCGGCTTCAAAAGATGAGGTGAACATTACGTATATGACGGATGGTTCGGGCCGCGAGTTTGTTATTCTGCCGGACGGTGGTTCACGTAATCCGGTTAATGCTCAGTCATTTGTGATGGAGGATTGCGGCGGAGGCATACGCAGGACACGTCTGCATGAGAAGATGATAGGCGATGAGGTGTTCTCATATGGTGCTTATTTCATTCCCAGGCTTTACGAGGAGATGCGTGCCAAGTTCAACATTAATCCTGAAGAAGTGGATTATCTGCTGCTGCATCAGGCAAACAAGTTTCTCTGTGAGAAACTGCGCAAGAAACTTAAGTTCCCGCCTGAGAAGGTGCCTTATAACATACAGGAGTATGGTAACACCAGCGGTGCCACCATCCCGTTGCTTATGGTTACTGAGTTGCAGAAGGAACTGCATGACCGTGAACTTAATATGTTGGCAGCCACTATTGGAGTGGGATTTTCTCTTGGCGTTGGCCAAATCAAGACGCATGGGGGGATTGTTGTGCCTGACTTGATGTATCTTTGATTAGTTAAGAGCTAAGAACTAAGAGCTAAGAACTAAGAGTTGAGAGTTATGAGTTATAATCCTTTTTCACTTGAAGGAAAGACCATATTGGTGACAGGAGCTTCTTCCGGTATTGGAAGGGGTATATGCATTGACTGTTCCAAGATGGGAGCTACGGTTCAGCTAATGGCCCGTAATGAGGAGCGGTTGAATGAGACGTTGTATCAGATGGAAGGTGATGGGCATCAGATACATATGGCAGACCTTTGCAGCACTGAGGATATCAATGCCTTGGTTGATGTACTGCCTGTTCTTGACGGTGTGGTGCTGTGTGCCGGTATCATCAAGACCATGCCGGTTAAGAACATCAATGAGGAGGCGATGACTGAAATCTTCAACGCCAATATTATGGGCGACATCAAGCTTTGCAGCCGCCTGCTGAAAAAGAAAAAACTTAATCACGGGGCATCAGTGGTGTTTATTTCATCTGTTTCTACGTTCAACGTGAAGGTTGGCAACTCACTTTATTCAGCCACCAAAGGGGCGGTGAACTCTTTTGCCAAGGCTATGGCGCTTGAGGTGTCCAAGCAGAATATGCGAGTGAATTGCATTCAGCCCGGCTTTGTACCGTCAAGCATACTGAGCAGCGGTGCCATTGAGGAGGATGAGTTCCTGAAGTTCTATGCAGAGCGTCACCCGTTAGGTTTTGGCACTCCCACGGATATTGCCAACGGCTGTATATATCTTCTTTCTGACGCTGCGCGTTGGGTGACCGGTAGTATATTTACCATAGATGGAGGATATACTCTGCAATAGGATCAAAGTATTGCGCTTTGTAAATACTCCTGTGCCGTCTAACACCTATCTGTTGGTGGATGGAGAGCGGTGTGTAGTTATTGATCCGGGTGCGAAGGAGCAGGCCGATGTGTGCGGTTATATCCAGTCGCACAATCTGACCCTTGATTATATAATTCTGACTCATGAACATTTTGATCACTGTTGGGGCGTGAACTATCTGCTGGAGTATTTTCCTGCTTGCAAGACTGTGGCTACCAGACGATGTGCGGAATGGGTTGAGATGCCTTGGAATTATTTCAATCAGCTCTATTATGACTCTGACGAGATGTATCAGATTAAGAATGTGAATCTGATAGCTGAAGATTTGGACTGGAAACTTTTGTGGGGTGATGTGCAGTTGGTATTCATTGACACTCCCGGTCATTCTGACAAAGGGATGTGCATAGAGATTTGTGGGTGTCTATTTACTGGTGATACTATCCTTTATCGGACGAAACCTTATCTCAATAAGAAATATGGAGCATCTAAAGATGAACTGAAGCAGAGTATAGAAAAGATATTTCATTCCTATCCAGGTGAAACAACAGTATATCCCGGTCATGGAGAACCATTTGCCTTAAAAGATACAGAAGAGTTTTATAATCAGTATTTTAACTAAATAGGTATGAGTTATAATCCTTATACATTGGTAGGCAAGACAATCCTTGTAACCGGAGCCTCCTCAGGTATAGGCCGGGGTACAGCTATAGAGTGCGCCAAGATGGGTGCCAGGGTGATCATCACCGCCCGTAATGAGGAACGTCTGCAAGAGACCTTGGCGCAGCTGGAAGGCGAGGGTCATGAGATGCGTATATGTGACCTTGCTGACAACGACGCCATCAAGGTGATGGTGGATACCCTGCCTGAAGTGCAGGGCGTGGTCAACAATGCCGGTTTCACTACCATACAGCCCATTCAGTTTATCAATGAGGATGCGTTCCGGAACATCATGCAAGTGAACACAATGGCTCCGGTGCTGATATTGAAATACTTACTTAAGAAAAAGAAACTGAAGGCGGGTGCATCAGTGGTGTTCACCAGTTCGCTGGCAGGCATTGGGAAGATGTCAGTAGGCAATACTATGTATGGCTGCAGTAAAGGTGCCATCAGTGCCTTCATTCAGGGGGCAGCCAAAGAGCTGGCTCCCAAGAGAATACGCGTGAACGCTGTTTGTCCCGGCCTGGTAGATTCCCGGATATTGGCTTCCGGAATCATCTCTGACGAGCAGTTGGAGAAACTGATGGAACTGTACCCCCTGGGCCGTGCAGGTAAGCCTGAAGATGTGGCTTGGGCTATGGTTTATTTACTCTCAGATGCCTCCAGTTGGATTACAGGAGTGAACCTTCCGGTGGATGGAGGACGCGAATTGTATTAACTATGGCGTATTACAGATTGCCACATATAAGGATTGCGGCGGTTGCATCGGCCGTGCCAACAGAGGTGGTGAAACTGGAGGGTTTCGCTGACAGGTTCGGGGCTGACTATGTAAAGAAATATATGGAGCAGACGGGTGTGAGGCAGTTCCGCAAGACCCGTGAACACCAGACTGCTTCTGATCTGGCTTTTGCGGCAGCAGAGAATATCATCAAAACCAAAGGCATAGACCGTGGTTCTATTGGAGCCTTGGTATTTGTGGCTCATTCCAAAGACTACTGGCGGCCGGCTACGGCTTGCGTGCTTCATAAGCGGCTGGGGTTGAAGAAGGACTGTGCTGCTTATGATATCAGCCTGGCTTGCTCAGCTGTTCCTTACGGTTTGTATGCCGTGGGTTCCATGATGGAGACATCGGATGTGGACAGGGCTTTGCTGCTGGTGGGCGAGACCCCGCAAAAGATTACCAATCCGGAAGATAAGTCTTCAAGCATGCTGATTGGTGAGGGCGGGGGTGCTTTCCTGCTTGAAAAGACTGATGAAGCGGGCGCGGGTATAAATGGTATTTGTCGTTCATCGGGCGAAGGTTATAACGCCATCATTATGCCTGGAGGTGGTTTCCGCAATCCCAATGCTCCGATGGAGGAATATGTTTGGAGTGACGGCAACAAGCGTTCCATGTACAACGTGATGATGCGGGGTGAGGATGTTTTTTCCTTCTCTATATCAGATGTACCTAAAACCATCAAGGATTTCTTGGCAAAGGAGGGAACGACAGTGGACGGCTACGACTGTCTGGCTTTTCATCAGGCCAACAAGTTTATCCTTGAGATGCTTTGTAAGAAGTTAAAGGTTAGCGCGGAAAAGATGCCTATGTGCCTAGACCGTTATGGCAATACATCGGCCGCATCCATTCCGATGGTGCTGGGTGATGTGTATGGAGATAGCTCTGATACCGGATTGCAGAACGTTTTGATGAGCGGGTTTGGAGTGGGACTTTCATGGGGCGTATGCTCGGTTAAGATGCGCCCTTGCGACATCCTGCCCATCATAGAATCTGATGAAATCTTTGAAGAAGGCATTATCAATACGCCTGAAGATTATTACAAGCTAAACAGTTAGTCATGAACTTCAAGAAAGCCTGGAGAGAGGCGGAATGCATTGTTAATGCAGATAATATCATCCTGTATTTTCCTAAGGTAAAGGCCAAGGACAATAGAGTGAATCTTCACGTTTCTGATATGAAACAGAAGGGCGATGTGGATATGAGCGATGAGGGAAGGAGCCCATATAATATGGGGGACTATCTGGGTAATGTCATCGTGAACTGGATGCTGGAAAAGAGGGGATTGTCATTAGACGATTATGTGGAGAAAAAAAAGCATCTCTTTACAGTGGGCTCAGGTGCGGTGAAGTCTTATCAGAATATGACCCTTTGGGGATCGGGCGTGGAGTGTGAAATACCGAATAGACTAAGACGTTTTTTTCAGAAGAGCTGGTTCCGGAAGTTGGACATCCGTGCCGTAAGAGGGCCTATGTCACGTGATTATTTGACGAAACTTGGGCATAAGTGTCCCGAAGTATATGGTGACCCGGCTATTCTTATGCCGTTGATATACACTGGTCAAGGGAAGAAGAAATATGACTTTTCCATTATACCTCAGCTTGTTACTGAGAAGCGAATCCGGGAACAATATCCCGATGCGCATATCATAAGCATGAACACGGATGATTACAAGGGTGTAATTGACCAGATTGTTCAGAGCAGGCTGATTGTCAGTTCTTCACTCCATGGCGTTATTCTGGCGGATGTTTATGGTGTTCCTTCTATTTGGTATAGGGGATTAGGGCCGGATATTGATTTTAAGTACAAGGATTATTATGCAAGTACAGGAAGAACAGTTGAACATATTCCGGTAAGTGTAGAAGAGGCCTTGCAATGCGAGCCGCTTCAGCTTCCTGATTTGAAGCCCTTGCAAGAGGGGTTATTGCGAACGTTTCCATATGATTTGTGGAAAAAATAGAATGTTAATAATTTACAATATATGGCAGATAAACGTATTTATCTATGCCTGGCCCACATGAGTGAGGCTGGGATTGAGCAAAAGTACATCAACGAAGCTTTTGATACCAACTGGGTGGTTCCATTAGGTCCTAACGTTGATGATTTTGAGAAAGATCTTGAGAATTTTGTAGGGCAGGACAAGCGGGTAGTGGCTTTGTCGTCCGGCACGGCAGCAGTTCATCTTGCCTTGATTGCCTGCGGCGTTGGTCCCGGTGATGAGGTTTGCGTGCAGAGTTTTACATTCTGTGCATCGGCTCATCCAATAACATATTTGGGCGCAACACCTGTGTTCATTGATTCTGAAAAGGACACATGGAATATTGATCCGGATTTGCTGGAAGAGGCCATCAAAGACCGTATAGCTAAAACGGGCAAGACACCTAAGGCTATCGTACCGGTGGCTCTATATGGTATGCCGTACAAGATTGACCGCATCATGGAGATTGCAGGCAGATACGGAATTCCCGTGATAGAGGATGCAGCTGAGGGACTAGGTTCCAAGTTCAACGGTCAGGTGCTTGGTACGTTTGGTAAATATGGTGTTCTGTCATTTAATGGCAACAAGATGATTACCACAAGCGGTGGGGGTGCCCTTATTACCAGCAATGATGATGAGTGGCGTGAGATTATGATGTATGCCACTCAGTACCGTGAGAGCTATCCTTACTATCAGCACGAGAAGATAGGTTATAACTACCGCATGAGCAATATCTGTGCCGGCATAGGCCGCGGGCAGATGACTGTGCTAAATGACCACTTATCACATCATAGGCATAATCAGAAACTATATGAGAAACTGTTTGCTGATGTGCCAGGTATCAAGGTGCATTCACAACCCGCTGCAAGAGAATATGACAGCAACTACTGGCTCTGCACAATTACAATTGATCCTTCTGTCAGAATTAAGGGACAGGAGAATGCTTATAAGAGTATCGTGACCGGGGCTGTGGGAGGTGCAGCTGGCGTTATACACGCTGCTACAAGTTTTGTGACGGATTGCCAGCCCAATGATAATGTGGAGGCGCTGCGAGTATATATGTATAAGGCAGGCATTGAGGCGCGTCCCTTATGGAAACCCATGCATAAGCAGCCGGTGTATAAGAATGCCCCTGCATACGTGAATGGTGTTAGTGAGGATCTTTTCAAAGTTGGTATGTGCCTGCCCGCCGGCCCGTGTGTATCAGATGAGGATGTGAAATATATAGTTGATACCATAAAGGAAGCTATCCTGTAAGGAGTTTATTTATGTCAGCAGCATTAGTATCCGCAATTATAACGACCCATAACCGATGTGACTTATTGGTTCGGGCAATAGAAAGCGTTCTGTCTCAGACATACAGTGAGATGGAATGCATAGTAGTGGATGATGCTTCTGAGGATGAAACTCCGGAAATATGTAAAAGGTATCCGGTTATATACATACAAATCCCTAAAAAGGAGTCTCGGGGAGGAAATTATGCACGTAATCTGGGAATAAAAGCATCTAAGGGTGAATATTGCGCATTCCTTGATGATGATGACTATTGGTTGCCAACCAAAATTGAGAAGCAGGTTGATTTGATAGAAAAAAAGGAATGTGAACTTGTCTATTGCGGTCGTACTCTGGAAATAGTTGAAAAAACTGGCATCTCTTATAGAGATCGTCTTCCCAATCCCCAGAATTGTGGTGACATGAAAATAAAAATTCTTTATACCATAACTACTGTCACCACTTGTATTTTGGCCAAACGTCAGGCTTTACTTGATGTGGGACTTTTTGATGAAAATCTACGCTTTTGGCAAGAGTACGAATTAACAATAAGGCTTGCTCAGCGTACGCCGTTCTATTATGTGAATGAGTCATTAGCGGTTTATCGGGTTGATGTTGGAGATAGGAATTGTCTTACTAACAAATATTTTCCCTGGAGAGACGCGGTGAAATATATTCATAAGAAGCATGCACCTCTTTATTCAAAGCTGAATATAGATGAACGGCTTAAGGTTAAATATTTGGCATGTAGGGATGGAAAGATGAGATGTCGGAATGCTGGTCTTCGTTGGAGGTATTATGTTTATTATATACAAATGTCTTTATGCCGGATTTTAATGAAAGTAAACAAGCTTATATGAAGTATAACTATCTGATTGTTGGTTCTGGCCTATTTGGCGCAACGTTTGCCTACCGGGCAATGAGAATGGGCAAAAGATGTCTTGTGATAGACAAACGGCCTCATCTGGGGGGCAATGTATATTGCGAGAACATAGAAGGTATAAATGTGCACAAGTATGGTGCACATATCTTCCATACTTCAAATAAGCAGGTATGGGACTTTGTGAACTCTATAGTGGAGTTTAACCGATACACAAACTCTCCGATTGCCAACTACAAAGGTAAGCAATATAACCTGCCTTTTAATATGAACACTTTCTACCAGATGTGGGGAGTGCTGACTCCTGATGAGGCAATGGCCATAATTGAGGAGCAAAAGGGGGAAGCAGTGGCAGCCCTGAAAGCTGCAGGAGCGTTAAAGCCCAGGAACCTGGAAGAGCAAGCACTGATACTTATGGGTAAAGATATATATGAAAAACTGATAAAAGGATATACTGAGAAACAGTGGGGCAGGAAGTGTTCTGAGCTGCCTGCATTCATCATTAGGCGGTTGCCGGTGAGATTTGTTTACGACAACAATTATTTCAATGACCGTTATCAGGGAATTCCCATAGGAGGCTACAATAGGTTGATTGATGGTCTTCTGGAAGGCGTTGAAACCAAGATTAATTCAGATTTCTTTGAAAACCGCTCATATTGGGAGGGTATTGCAGACACAATAGTTTATACAGGCGCTATAGATGAATACTTTGACTATAAGCTAGGGAGACTGGAATGGCGGACTTTATGTTTTGAGGAAGAGGTACTTGACACACCCAATTATCAGGGAAATGCCGTGATGAACTATACGGAGGTTGAGGTACCCTATACCCGTATCATTGAGCATAAGCATTTTGAGATGTTCGGCCAGGAGGTGTATGACCTTCCGAAGACGGTCATTACACGTGAGTATCCCACAGAGTATAGGGATGGCATGGAACGTTATTACACTGTGAATGATGAACGTAATAATGCTCTGGCAGACCGATATCGTTTATTAGGTGCACAGGAGAAGAATGTCATATTCGGTGGTCGTCTGGCAGAATATAAGTATTACGATATGGCTCCTATTGTGGAGAAGGTGTTGAATATGCAAATGATATGACATGGCGAAAGTCTACATTAAGATATGATTGAATTTGGGTCTGATTTTCACTGTATAGACAACCATAGCTATGGTAGTATACATTTGACGGATTTGTTCCATGATACTACACTGTTGGCTGATGGTAGGCAGTGTATTGTTGTACTTATACGTCAGTATGGCTGGAAACGGATTTGGCTACCGGATTATTACTGCTATGAGGTGATAGACACCATCAGAGCACAGACCGGCATTGAAACAGCGTTTTATGAGGATAATCCACTCCATGAAGGCAATGTCAATAACCTGCCGTTTGCTCAAGGTGACGTATTGCTACGCATGAATTTATATGGGCTGAGAGGCCAGCGGAGTAACAAAGGCATAATCTGTCCCGTGATAGAAGATCATTCACATGACCCGTCAGGAGAATGGGCACTTAACAGCGATGCGGATTGGTGCATATCGTCCATAAGAAAGACACTGCCCGTGCCGGAAGGTGGTATGATGTGGTCTCCTAAAGGATATCAACTTACTGATAAAGTAGATGTTCTGGCTGAGAATGAGCAGATGGCAGCTATCAGATGGAAAGCTATGGAAATGAAGGCTGCTTATCTGAAAGGTGAGGATGTAAATAAAGATGATTTCCGTACTCTCTTTTTAAAGACGGAAGGATGGTTTGACAGTGCAGAACCGGCATTGATTGATAAAAGGAGCAGGGATGTGGTCTTAAATAAGTTGGATATTAAGCTGTGGCAGGAAGCCAGACACAGAAACTGGTCACTGTTGAATAGCCTGGTAAATAAGGATGGCTGTTCTGTATTGAAACCTCAAGATGAAAGCTGTACTGCGTTCTCTTTTGTTTTTGAGTTTGAGTGTCGTGAACGTAGAGATGCTGTGAGAAAGCGTCTGATAGAGTCTGGAGTTTATCCGGCCATTCTATGGACGGTACCGGATAGTGCATCGGAACAATCTAAGGATTTTAGCAATAGGATGCTGTCTATTCATTGTGATGGGCGGTATAACGAAGAGGATATCAGGCAATTGGCGGACAGATTGAATAAGGCTTTAGGAAAAAGATGATTCAATTATATGATTTAACCCAGTCTGAGCAATGGGATGCTATTGTAAGGAGCTTTGCAGATTGGGATGTTTATTATCTGAGCGGCTATGCTAAAGCGTTCCAGATACATGGTGACGGTGATCCGTATCTTCTTTATTATCAGGATAACGGCCTACGTGGCATCTATGTATATATGCGCCGTGAGACGGCATTACTGGGCGTATATGACTCAGTAACGCCGTACGGCTATGGTGGCGTTCTGTTTGAAGGGGATTGCTCAGAACAGAACCGTAAGGTTTTTTGGGACGCTTACGTAGCCAAGATGAAGGAAGAGAACATAGTGGATAACTTTGTACGCTATCATCCTTTGCTGAAGAATGCAGAATATATGAAGGATGTATCGGATGTAATAGACCTGGGGCATACTATTGCCATGGATCTTACATCACAGGATATTATCTGGAATAATATTGTAAGCAAGAACCGTAACATGATACGAAAGGCGGAGAGGAACGGTGTCGAAATTCTTCACGGTCAGGGGATGGAACTGATGGACCAGTTTATTGAACTTTACAATTCCACCATGAGAAAGAAAAATGCTGATGAATACTACTTTTTTAAGCGTCCGTTCTATGAGAGCATTGACCGTGACCTGAAAAAACACTATGAGATATTCTATGCTATGTATGAAGGACGGTCTATTGCTATGTCTATAATGATTTTTGCAAACGGCAAGCTGAGCTATCATTTTAGTGGATCGGATATGGAATACAAAAATCTAGCTCCTTCTAATCTTTTGCTTTACAAGGCTGCCTTATGGGGTTGCGAGAATGGTTACAGGTCTTTTCATCTTGGCGGTGGCGTAGGAAGCGGAGAGGACAGCCTATTTAAATTCAAGGCCGCATTCAATAAGAATTCAGTTCATCAATTTTCTATAGGGAAGCAGGTGTTTGACCGGGAAAAGTATGATGAGTTGGTAAAGATAAGGAAAGAGTCTGATTCGGATTTTGATAATACATCAAGTTATTTTCCATTATATAGAAGTTAGTTTCATATATATAGTTCTCGGACTACAGAATTATAGGATTTTTTTGAAATGAATATCACACAACAACTTTTGGATAAACTGACTGAGGAGGCTAAAGCTTCACCTCGGTTACGTATGAACATGGACTTACGCAATAGTGCGGAGGATAAGAGTCAGCGGATGCTGAATGCGTTGGAGCCTGGTACAATAATGCCCATACATAGACATCATGGGAGTTCTGAGACTGTGGCGATTCTGCGGGGCCGGATTCAATGGATCTTTTATGATGAGACCGGGGTGGAGACGGAGCGTGTCACGTTGGATGCTGACGGTGACATGCGTTGCCTTATTGCGGAGAGAGACCGCTGGCATTCGTTGGAATGCCTTGAGAGCGGGAGCGTAATCCTGGAATGCAAGGACGGGGCCTACCGCCCGTTGGTGGAGGATGAGATAATGAACGTGTAAAGGGGGACTGTCCCCTTTTTCACATTTTGTGTATATTTGCGGGAAGATGACAAAGAGAGATGTTCCAGTTGTTATAATAGGCGCGGGGCCGGCCGGAAGCGTTTGCGCCAACTTGCTTAAGGAGGCGGGTACGGAGTGTGTGCTGGTGGATTTCAGGTCTTTTCCGCGAGATAAGGTGTGCGGTGGGGGACTGACGCCTCGGGCATGGCATGTGCTGGAGGATATGATGCCTGACTTTCAGTATGATTATGTGGCTATCAAAAGGTTTAGGCTTTTGGTGAACGGCCGGGTGAGGGCGCAGATAGAGACTACCTATGAACAGCGTAATGTATGCCGAAAGGATTTTGATAATGCTCTGCTGCAGCGTTTTATAAAGTTAGGTGGAGAGTTTGTACAGGATTCTTTCCTGCGTTTTGAAGAGCAACAGGATGGGCGTATCTTGGTTACCATGCGCTCCGGATTGCAGATTCAGTGCCGATATCTGGTTGCTGCCGATGGAGCTAACAGCCGCATCAGAAAACAATTGCTGGGACCTTACGAAGGTAATGTTCTATTTTGGGAACAGGATGTAAAAAAAGGAGATGGTGTGTTAGAGGGAGAGTTCTCATCGCGATATGATTGTGGTTACTATTACAGGTTTCCTCAAAAAGACCATGATATTGTGGGATATGGTGCTAAGGATGCATCGGTGGAGGGATTCCGCAAATTGTTGACTGATTTGGGGATTGCCGAGACCAAGATTCGCGGGGCTAATATCCCGGTAGAGGTTGTGGAATCGGGACGGGATGATGTGATTTTGATAGGCGATGCAGGCGGATTTGTAAACAAGCTTACTTATGAGGGGCTGTATTATGCTCTGGTTACAGGGCGGAATGCGGCTAAAGCTATACTGGAGGGCATTCCGTTTACTGAAGCAAACAAGGATATTTTTAGACGTAAACGGCGCGAGAAATGGATAACTGGCATGTTTTACAGTTGGTTTGGACAATGGCTGGTTAGAATGTTGTCTGGTAACAGGCGTATTGTAAAATGGGCATTGGAGAAAGTGAGTGGAGTATGAAGGAGGAGCAGATCATTTTGTATCCGCTGTTGTTTGAGCCTAACCTGCACACTGTGGTGTGGGGCGGCGACAGGCTTTGCCGATGGAAAGGACTTACGCAGCAGGATCATGTGGGCGAGAGCTGGGAGGTTAGCGCTGTGGAGAGCTCGCCATCAGTCGTTGCCAACGGGGCTTTTGCCGGCAAGACTCTGCTAGAGGTGGTGGCGTTGGCACCTGAGGAGATTCTGGGCAGGGCTGTGGCTAAGCATTATGACGGTAAGATGCCTCTGCTTGTCAAGTTCATTGATGCGCGTAATGACCTTTCCATTCAGGTGCATCCCGATGATGAGATGGCACTGCGTGAGCATGGTAAGCTGGGTAAGAGTGAGATGTGGTATGTGCTTGATGCTGAGTCCGATGCTTGCATTTATGCCGGATTCAGGAAGAATATATCGGCCGATGAATATAAGCGGATGGTGGCGGATGGAACCATCACCGATGCTCTGGCACGTCATGAGGCCCATGCGGGCGATGTGTTTTATATTCCGGCGGGGCGTGTGCATGCCATCTGCAGCGGGATATTGCTGGCTGAGATTCAGCAGTCATCGGACGTAACTTACAGGATTTTTGACTATAACCGCGCCGGGCTGGACGGCAAACCGCGTGAACTTCATACTGCTTATGCTGCTCAGGCACTTAACTATAAGGTTGAGCGGAAATACAGGACTGATTACGCTGTTAGGAATGACCATGCGAACCTGATTATGGAGTCAAGATTCTTCAGTGCCCGCGTGACTGAGGTGGAGCATGAGTTCCACAGGAATCTACTTAAATATGACAGTTTTATAATCACGATGTGCCTTAAGGGCGATTGCGTGATAAAGGTCCGCGCTACGGGTGATGAGGTGACTCTAAAAGAGGGTTACAGCTGCCTGATTCCGGCTGCAGTTGCTGACTATGATATCAGGCCTGTAGATGGTTCCAGCAAGGTTCTGGATGCGTTTATTGATAATCAGCGGGGAGGGTTGGTGAATAAGATTCACAGGCTTTTCCACAAGAACAAATATTAAAAACGTGTAAAAGGGGACAGTCCCCTTTTGCACGAATGTGAAAAAAAGTATGGCAAATCATGTGGTAATTATGGCGGGAGGAATAGGGAGCAGATTCTGGCCCCTGAGTACTCCAGAGTTTCCTAAGCAGTTTATTGATATTCTGGGTTGCGGCAGATCACTGATTCAGCTCACTGTGGACAGATTCAAGGGTATTTGCCCGGAGCAGAACTTCTGGGTGGTGACCAACAAGGCGTATGTGGATATTGTTAAGGAGCAGATTCCGGGTATTCCTTCAGAGCATATTCTGGCGGAGCCGGCTGCACGTAACACTGCACCTTGCATTGCCTGGGCGTGCTGGAGCATCAAGCAAGAGGATCCCGATGCCAACGTGGTGGTGACTCCAAGTGATGCTGTGGTTATGAATCCTGAGGAGTTCAGGCGTGTGATATCGGGCGCCCTGGAGTTTACTGCGGGGCATGATTTCATCGTGACCATCGGCATTAAGCCTAACAGGCCGGAGACTGGCTACGGATACGTGAAAGCGATTCCGGTTAAGGATGCCGACATGGAGATTCAGGCGGTTGGGGCGTTTAAGGAGAAGCCGGATCTTGAGACTGCAAAGAAGTATCTGGCCGATGGGAACTACCTTTGGAATGCAGGCATTTTTGTGTGGAATGTCAAGACTATAACTGACTCAATCAGAGTATATAAGCCTATATTGGCTGAACAAATGGATAAGATGGTGCAAAACGTGCAAAAGGGGACTGTCCCCAATTACACGTTTTTGAGAGTGGAGGAGATTTTCCCGCAGTGTGAGAAAATATCGATTGACTATGCGGTGATGGAGCCGGCATCGGCCGATAAGAAGGTGTTTACCTATCCTGCAGATTTTGGATGGAGTGACCTGGGTAACTGGCAGTCATTGCATGAGAAACTGCAGAAGGACTCAAACAATAATGCTGCTGTAGGCAATGTGCACTTTTATGAGAGCAGTAATTGCGTAGTGCATGCAGAGGGACTTAAGAAGGTTGTGCTGCAGGGACTTGAGGGGTATATCGTCTCAGAAAAGGGTGGACAGTTATTGGTTTGCAAGCGCTCTGAGGAACAGCGTATAAAGGAATTTGGAGCAAATTAACGTACACCAGTCAAAGGCTCTACAAACAAGTTTGAGGGCTATTTATGCTTAAATTAATAATATTTATAGTAATTTTGCGGCGGCAAATGGAAATTTGCGAATTCAATTGAAATAATCAAATTATCTGAATATGAAGAAACTATTGGCTGTTTTGTTGGTGATGTTGCCTGCTATGGCATTTGCACAGAACGCTGCTATGATGGCTATGGCTCAGGCCGAGCTGCAGAAACGTGGTTTGAATGAGACTGAAGTCCGTACACGTTTGCTTGAGAATGGAATAGATGTGTATAACATTCCGGTAAGTGAGTATCAGAACTACCAAGCCAGAGTTATCACTATCTTGAACCAGATGCAGGCTGAGAAGGCTCAGTCTGCTGTAGTTGCCGATTTAGCTCCTGCCGCTGCCGCAACAGGTGGCGTCAATATGGTGACAACCGTGATGGACATGCCTCAGACTACCAATGGCGAGGCTGCCGCTGAGGAAGCCCTAGAGGAGGCACTCGAGGAAAACCAGGTGTCGCCCACGGAAGGGAATGATATTTATGGTCATTCACTGTTTACCGGTAAGTCACTGGATGTGTTCCGTACCACTGATGGTGCCCAGGCTCCCGATACATACGTTTTAGGCGAGGGCGATGAGGTTCATATTTCCATATTCGGTTCATCACAGACTGAGATACATCAGCGTATAGGTGCTGACGGTTCAATACAGCCAGCCGGTTCAAACAAGATTTTCCTTAAGGGAATGACATTGGCGCAAGGTAGGGAGGCTATCCGTTCCAAACTGGCTGCCCACTATTCATTCCGTCAGGACCAGATAGCTGTGACCATAACCACTGCACGTACCGTGACGGTAAGCATCTACGGTGAGGTGGGTGTTCAGGGCGGTTTTACGCTCTCAGCACTTAACTCAGCTTTCAATGCACTTGCTGCTGCAGGCGGTCCTACAAGTATGGGTTCTGTACGTAACATCCAGATGAGCAGAGGTGGTAAAACAACCCGTATGGACCTTTACAAATACATGACTGAGCCTAATGCAAACAGCAATTATGACTTGCAGAACGGTGATGTGATGTTTGTTCCGGTGGCAGAGAAACTGGTTACCATTGAGGGAGCCGTTAACCGTCCCATGCGTTATGAGATGGTGGCAGGTGAGACAGTAAAGGATCTGATACGCTATGCCGGTGGACTTACTTATAATGTTTATCCGGATTATCTGCAGATAGAGCGTTTTGCCAACGGAGAGATAAGCATTCTGGAGTATGACCTGGCAGATGTGATAAAGGGTTCCAAGAGAATAGACTTGAACAATGGCGATATAGTACGTGTACGTCAATCAAACAAGCCGCTTGAGAAATACGTATCAATTTCAGGTGATGTGTTATATGGTGGTAGTTATGCGCTGGATAAGAATGGAACTCTTCTGGCTCTGATAGAAAAGGCCCAGCCGCGCTATACGGCTATGACTGAATACGTGCTTGTAGAGCGTACCCGTCCGGATGAGACCGTTGAGGTGCTTACCGTTCCATTCCCGGGAGTAAACGGTAATCCTGATTTTAACCTGGAGCCGCGTGATTCCGTGCGTGTACTTGAACAGTCCACATACCGTGACCTGGCCACCATTACCGTGAGTGGACAGGTTCGTAAGCCGTTCTCACGCCAGTTTGGCCTGAATGACCGCATGACTGTAGAGCAGGCTTTGGGCTATGCCGGCGGATTAAAGCCGAATGTATTCCCTGTAGCATATATTTTCCGTACAGACCTGACCAACCCTTCCAAAAAGGAATATATACGCATCCTGCTTGACAGGGATGGTGATACATTGTTACAGCCGGGTGACATGCTGCACATATATGATAATGCCACATATACGGATGTTGGCGAGGTTCGCATAAGCGGTGCCGTGAAGAATCCCATGGGTACGGCGTTTGACCAGTCACTTACCGTTCATGACCTGATTGAGATGGCCGGCGGATTGGAGCGTGGCGCTGCATTTGACCGTGTGGAGGTGTTCCGTATCAACATTTCAAGTAAGGATGAGGTTGACCTGGACCAGATAACCCTTACTGTTGATGAGAATTACAATACGGTGGGTGGTGATTTCCAGCTTCAGCCATATGACCATATCGTGGTGCGTATGACACCGAACTTTACCATGGGCCGATATGTTGAAGTTAACGGCCGAGTAAAGTATCCTGGTGTATATGTACTGGAGGAGGGCCGTACACAGCTTTGGGATATAATCAAGAAGGCTGGTGGCCTGCTGGACGATGCCGATCCTTATGTACGTCTGTTCCGTACATACAGAAATCGTGGCAGTATAGGTCTTGACTTGAGGAGTGCGCAGAAAAACAAGAATAAGCTTAAATCAGATCCTGTTCTTATGGAGGGTGATGTGATAAACATAGTACGCCAGGAAAATACTGTAACTATCAGGGAGACAGGTACCCGCATGGCACAGTATGTACCGGAAGAATATACATCATCAACATCAAAGACTATAGTATATCAGGGTAAGCACAACGCAGCCTGGTATGTGCGCCATTATGCCGGCGGTTTTGACAAACTGACAGACAAGAACAGCGTTACAGTGACATTCCCCAACAATCAGTCTGAGTCAACAAAGAGGGGCTTTTTATGGATACGCCGTTATCCTAAAGTTGAGCCGGGTGGCGTGATTACCATGCGTATTGACCAGGACAAGAGGGAGAAGGCACAGAAACCCAAGGAGGAGGTTAACTTGAATAATACATTAAAGGAGACTCTATCGTCTTTGACTTCTGTTCTTTCTATTATTTTACTTGTTGACAGAATTAAGTGATATGCAGGAAAATATTAACAATATGCCCGTTGAAGAAGATGAGGGCATAGATATAATGGCTCTTATCAAGCAGCTGTGGAATGGACGCAAGACTGTTATTATATGGACATCTGCTTTCATCGTACTGGGGCTGGTTGCAGCACTCACTATGAAGCGCTCATATGCTGTGAGTACAGTTATGGTACCTCAGCTTAGTTCCAGCAAGAGTTCATCATTGAGCAGTCTGGCATCATTGGCCGGATTTGATCTAGGATCCGCCAATACCGGTTCAGAACTGTCACCGCTTATCTATCCGCAGATTGTAAACAGTGTTCCGTTCCGTATGGAATTGATGAACACGCCGCTACATTATTCCAAGTGCGACACCTTGATAAGCATATTTGACTACTCAAAGAGTGATTATGCCAAACCAGGTGCGTTAGGGGCTATTTTTGATGGCATAAAAAAATACACCATCGGTCTGCCCGGTGTAATAATGGGCGCGTTGAGAGGAAAGAAAGTTCCTGTGGCACTGCCTGAAGGTGTAACTGAAGGTGGCAGGGCTAAACTTCTGGTAATAAAAGAGGATGAGGAAAAAGTCCTGGGGGCGTTGAAAGAAAACGTGAATCTTTCTGTAGATAAGAAGGAGGGATATGTGACTTTGAGTGTGAAAGGTTCAGAACCTCTCCAGACTGCGGAACTGGCCATAAAAGCTCAGCAGTTATTGCAGGAGGAGATAACCAGATTCCGTATAGAGAAGTCACAGAATGAATTGGATTATATCCAGGCCCGTTATGATGAGATGAAGAAAGAGACTGAGTCCTATCAGGAACAACTGGCACGTATCACAGACCGCTCACAGAATGTTACCAGTACACGTGACCGCATAGAGCGTGACCGCATCCAAACTAAGTATAACATGACCAGTTCCATTTACAGCGAGCTTGCTAAGCAGTTGGAGCAGGCCAAGATGCAGGTCAAGAAGGATACTCCGGTATTTACTGTGGTACAGCCGGTGACAGTTCCTACAAAACCTGCCAACAGCCGTGCCAAGACATTGATAGTTTGGACGTTCTTAGGCTTTGTACTGGGATGCGGCATCGTTTTAGGAAAAGGCTATCTGCCTAAGCTTTTGGCTCAGTTTAAAGACGGAGGGGAGGAAATTGAAAATTGAAAATTGAAAATTACAAGCACCTGCGTAACAAACACGTGCGTAATAACCCGCGACATTAAAAAAGGTTCGGAAATTTTCCGAACCTTTTTTATAATTTTCAATTTTCAATTTTCAATTCGTTCAGAGCATGTTCTCTTTGCTGAGCGGGCTCCATGGGCCGTCCTGAGCCATGAAGATGATACTGAGGTCTATTACCTCAAATGTATGCCACTGGCCCTTGGGGATGTTTACACCAAGCACGCCTGTATCGCCACCCATGTGGATGCGCTCCTTTTCTACACCCTTGTCATTGTAGAACACAGTGTCCATCTGGCCACGAAGGAGCATGATGGTCTCTGTGGAGTAGTTGTGACGGTGTATGGCTGTCTTGGTGCCGGGCAGCATTACGTTGATCATACGCTGTGACTGGTCATCCTCAGAGTTGCGCAGGTCATAGTTCATGCGCAGGCGCGGTGACTCATGAGCCAGCATCTGAACCTGATCAAGAAGGGCATTGTCTATAACCACCTTGCGATCAAGCAGCTTGTCTATGCCGCGGAATACACGCAGCATCTCTTTGCGCACTGCTTCTATATCACCGCACTCGCCGTCTATCTCATGATACTTGCCGGCGTTCTTGTAATAGGTTATAAGCGGCTCTGTCTGCTTGTGATAGGTTGCTATGCGGTTCTTGATGGTTTCCACATTGGCGTCATCGGCCCGACCCTCTATCTCGGCACGGTGCTGGATGCGCTCTATGATGGTCTGGTCCTTGATCATGATTGAGATGACGGCATTTACTTTCTCGCCGCGCAAAGCCAGCATGTGGTCCAGATCTGCGGCCTGGCCAACTGTGCGTGGAAATCCGTCAAGAAGGAATCCTGCGACGTCCTTGTTTGAATTGAAAGTGTTCTCTATCATGCCCTCTACCACGCTATCGGGTACCAGATTACCGGCATCGATAAGCTCTTTAGCCTGCTTGCCAAGCTCTGTTCCGGCTGCAATCTCAGCGCGCAGCATCTCACCTGTGCTAATGTGTTTTAGATTATACTTTTTTGATATTGCACCGGCCTGTGTGCCTTTACCTGCACCGGGAGGGCCAAAAAGGATGTAGTATTTCATTTACGTGTCTTTAAATTTTTGGCGAAGTTAGTGTTTTTTGCGCATAACAGTTATCAACATTTTATAAAAAATAGGTTGGCCGGTTGGTTTTGTTCTTGGCTTTTAAATTATATTTGCCAATTAGATAATTTACACATTAACATCTATATTTATGACTCAAGGTAATGTACGTCCGGCCTCAATGGAGCGCATCACGACTCCGGCTCTGGCCAAGCAATTCATTGATGAGCAGATTAAGGAACTGCGTGCTCAGATTGGTGACAAAAAGGTTCTGCTGGCGCTGTCCGGTGGTGTGGATTCATCAGTAGTAGCTGCTCTGCTTATTAAAGCTGTTGGTAAGCAGTTGGTTTCAGTGCATGTTAACCACGGACTGCTGCGCAAGGGCGAGCCCGAGCAGGTGGTGCGCGTGTTCCGCGATGAGCTGAACGCCAACCTTATTTATGTGGATGCCACTGACCGTTTCCTGAACAAACTGGCCGGCGTGGCTGATCCTGAGCAGAAGCGCAAGATAATAGGTGCGGAGTTTATCCGCGTGTTTGAGGAGGAGGCACGCAAGCTTGAGGGCATCTCATTCCTGGCTCAGGGTACCATCTATCCCGATATTGTGGAGTCTGGCCCCGTAAAGTCACACCACAATGTGGGCGGTCTGCCTGAGGACCTTAAGTTTGAGCTGGTGGAGCCTATCAAGTTGCTGTTCAAGGATGAGGTTCGCGTGGTTGGTAAAGAATTGGGATTGCCCGATAACATGGTGTACCGTCAGCCGTTCCCCGGTCCCGGCCTAGGCGTGCGCTGTACCGGCGCCATCACCCGTGACCGCTTGGAGGCCCTGCGTGAGAGCGATGCTATCCTGCGCGAGGAGTTTGCCAAGAATGGCCTGGAGGGCAAGGTTTGGCAGTATTTCACCATCGTGCCCGATTACAAGTCAACGGGCGTTAAGGACAACAAACGCAGTTGGGACTGGCCCGTAATCATCCGTGCCGTGAATACCCGCGATGCTATGACGGCTACTATTGAGGAGATTCCGTACAAACTGTTGCATCACATTACGCAGCGCATCATTACGGAGGTTCCTGGAGTAAACCGTGTGCTTTACGATTTGACTCCGAAACCTACGGGGACCATCGAGTGGGAGTAAAAAAATTGAAAATTGAAAATTGAAAATTGAAAAAAAGGAAACTGAAAATTGAAATTTTTTATCATGAGAGACAATGTTTTACATAGTAAAAGCAGAGATTTTGCTATACGCATTATTAACTGTTACAAATATCTGAATAGTGAAAAACAGGAATATATCATGTC